>CZCA01000691.1_pt1 | contig 52113 bp, 37 predicted proteins | sample 591981 | NCBI WGS metagenome assembly CZCA01 (sample SAMEA3556810, study PRJEB10932) | anaerobic digester metagenome | reverse complement strand
AAAAAAGATTTAGAAACCCTGCCAGTAATAACATAACACCTGCCACAATACAATATGTTGTGACACCAGGTGAGTATGGTACAGTAGCGGCAAAGGTAATGTTGTTTTCTCCGCCTACCATTTTGGCAGTAAAGCTGCCGTCCTTATTAGATATTATTTTAGGCGTTTCCTTTACAGCCTGATTTTCACCTGTCATATCACTAATGTTTTCGTTTCCACCGCTATGTACGGTGTACGTGAAGGGTACGTTAATGTTACTGCCAGTTAGCATATAGGTGATGTTTATGTTGTCCTCTACAGCTATATCGGTAACAACTGCCATAGCACTTGTTTGTGAGCTGTAGCTCATATAGTTGCCACCCCCGAACAAATCACCAACCTGATTGCTGATTTCTTGTGCTGTACCGCTTTGTGTAATACGGCATATTAGGCTGGTATCCGTTTTATCCTTTGCTGCATTAATGCCCTTTTTGGTTAGGAAATTGTAGGCATAGTTCATACCATCTTCTCCTGCTTGCTTATCATATATAAAATCAAAGGTGCGTGTAAAATTGTTGTTGTCATATGCTGTAAGGCTGACGTTTATGCCCGATATAGCGTATTGCATACCGTCAGGGATACGCATATCATATACACTGTCTGTTGATTGCAGGGTGTACACACCGTCTACCCACTCGCCTTCCTTTTCCCATACGCCATTACGCAGAACAACACCTTGACCATGTGTGGTTTTTATTGGTAATGAATATTTGTAGTTAAGGCTTACGCTTTTACCCTCCTGAGGAATAAAGCTAAGAATATCAATGTTTTCTTCAAAAACCAGCTGTTCCGCCAAGGGCGTGCTGCTGTGGTTTTCATCGCCGTAATATATGTCAGCAGAGTTATTATCCATAAACAGATTTGTAACCCGCTGTAAATCCTTTAAATTGATGCCCTGGTACAGCACCTGATATTCCTGATAATTGCCCTGCTGTGACCAACCGCTATAAACGGCGGTGGCATCTGTGCGTGCTTCCATAATGGTATTTAGCTTGGCGCCCATTTTATCAAAGGTGCTTTGGGGAACAGACAGGATTATTTTTCTGTCATAGCTGTCACTTTTGTTATTAGTGGTTTCCATAGATATGCTGTTTACAGGGAACCCTTCTACAGCATCAATTGCTATTACAGAGTCCTTACTGCTGACAATGTCACCACCGTAGTTTACAACATTAGAGGTGCTGTTAAAGGTTGTATTTAAGTCCTTATAGCCTTTTTCCTTTATGCCTGTTTTTAGCCATTGCACTAGGTCCATACCGTCAAAATCTTCCCTTAACCGCCAACCCCTTGCAAGGTCGCTGTTAGGGGTTGCCAACGCTGGATTGACCTGTTTGCCAATAACATTCTCAATTTTTTTCTTATAATCTGTTAAGGAATTAAAGGAAATAGTAAAAATGTATTTGTAACCGCTGTCATCGGATATATTTTCATAGGTTAGGCTGGATGGGCAGGCGTCGGCAATAACAGAGTCAAGCTCTTGCTTTTGCTGGTCGTTGCCGTTGACCTGTGTGCCAAAGTTACAGGTGATTGTGCGTGTACCGCTAAAGCTTTGCTCTAGCTTTAGCATATTTTCAACCTGCACGGTTGTTTCCCCACATCCGCATAATATAGCTGTGATTATAGCTATTATAGCCATAGCTATGACAATTTTTAGGGTTGTAATTTTTTTATTCAAGGAGTTTCATTCCTTTCACAGGTGATTAAATACCTTTTTCTTGCTCTAACAGCACTGCTCGTACAGGTGCTGCCTCAGCGGTGTCTATTTTTAATGGAAATGCTGCTAAGGTGTAATCCCCATCAATAATGTTTGTTAGGTCTAAGCTTTCTAAAACAACTATATCGTTTAGGGCAAGCTCCCTATGAACACGTTCCTCTTCAATCTCAAAGGCAATAGATACACCGTCAGTTCCAACTAGGCTTATACCATAATCAGCCATAACGAATGCGGCACTTTGAGATAAAAACACATTGCCATCCCCGTGAAAAATAACCTTCTTTTTACAAAATGGCAGCAGATTTTCCATATCCTCACCGGTAAGCACACCGTCAATGGTTACTACTGTACAGCTGCCAAAAAATCTAGCTATAGAAAGGTCAGAAACGCTGTTTCCATCATCTATAAAATGTTTTGGCGCGTCTACGTGTGTGCCGGCATGGCTGGAAAATTTAATTTTTGAAAGATTGTAATCATCACCACAGTCAATACGTTTAACCCATTGAAAATCTGTTTCAGGGTCACCAAGATATACGGGGGCAGATACAATATCCCTGGTTATGTCATGTAGTATCATTGGAAAACCTCCTTAATGCACATAAATATACATATATATTGTAACATAAAAAGTGGGGTTTTAAAAGAAAAATATGTTATTTTTGGAGATTATGTAGTATAATAAAAAAAGATATACAAAAACCAATTATACCGAAAGGATTGATTATATGAATAATTTTGAGTACCAAAACATAACACAGATTATTTTTGGCAGGGATAGTCAAAAACAAGTAGGCGAAAAGGTTAAAGCGATGGGTAAAAAGGTTTTGCTGCACTTTGGTGGGCAAAATATAATAAAATCAGGGCTGTATGATAATATCATAACCAGCTTACAGGAAAGCAATGTAGATTTTGTAGAGCTGGGCGGTGTAGTGCCAAACCCAAGACTGTCTTTGGTTAGAAAAGGTATAGAGCTGTGTAAGGCTGAAAATGTAGATTGTATATTGGCTGTAGGCGGAGGAAGCGTAATAGATTCTGCTAAAGCTATTTCAATGGGTGCATGTATTGACTTTGATGTTTGGGAATTGTTTTGTACGCAGCAGCCAATAAGCAGGTGTCTGCCTGTTGGCGTTGTGCTGACCATACCTGCTGCCGGCAGCGAAAGCAGTGACAGCCTAGTAATCACCAAGGAGGAGGGACAGCTAAAAAGTGCTTATCACAGCAATTTAGTACGTCCAAAATTTGCTGTCCTTAATCCGGAATTAACATTTACCCTTCCACCATATCAAACAGCGTGTGGTATATCTGATATGCTGGCACACGTTATGGAACGTTATTTTACCGACCAATTAAATGTAGATATAACAGGCAGGATGTGTGAAGCTGTAATGCGTGGCATTATGGATAACGGTATAAAGGTTATGTCAAATCCTACTGATTATGACAGCCGTGCAGAGCTTATGTGGGCAGGAACAGTAGCACATAACGGCTTTATAGGTGTAGGACGTACAGAGGACTGGGCATCTCATGGTATGGAGCATGAGATAAGCGGTATATACGATATTGCCCATGGTGCAGGATTATCAATAATCTTCCCAGCATGGATGAAGTATGTGTATAAAAATCATATACCTCGTTTTGTACGCTTTGCTGTAAGGGTTATGGACGTGGAATCGGGAGGTAATGATACAGATGACCTTATCCAAACCGCTATACATCGTTTAGAGCAGTTTTATCATTCTATGGGGCTGCCAACACGTTTAAGCGAAATCGGTATTGATGATAGTCATTTTCAGGAAATGGCTAATAAATGCGGTAATAGAGGTTCGTTAGAAAAACTAACGCCAAAGGATATTGTTGAAATCTATAGGCTGGCTTTATAAGCTATATTTCCCTTGACATCATACTGTGCAGACATTAATATATAGTAGTATGTAAAAAACATCAGCGTCGATTGTTGATGCAGATGAAAATAATATTTTGTAAGGAAAAACGAAAGGAACGTAGAAAATGGATAACAGTAAAAAAACTATGGACAAAATTGTTTCCCTTTGTAAAAACAGAGGCTTTGTATATGCAGGCTCTGAAATTTATGGGGGCTTGGCAAATACATGGGACTACGGTCCTTTAGGTATGGAGCTAAAGAATAATATAAAAAAAGCATGGCTGAAAAAGTTTGTACAGGAAAATAAATACAATGTAGGCTTGGATTCTGCTATCCTTATGAACCCACAAACATGGGTAGCGTCAGGTCATATTGGCGGATTTTCTGACCCGTTAATGGATTGTAAGGAATGTAAGACCCGTCACAGAGCCGACGATTTAATAGAAAAATTTGATGGTACAAACGTTGCTGGCTGGACAAACGAGGAAATGTCAGAGTATATACAGGAGCATAACATAGCTTGTCCGCAGTGTGGAAAAAGCAGCTTTACAGATATACGCCAGTTTAACCTAATGTTTAAAACATTTCAGGGCGTTACGGAAAATAGTAAAAATGAAATATATCTGCGTCCAGAAACAGCCCAAGGCATTTTTGTAAACTTCGCCAATATTCAAAGAACCAGCAGAAAAAAAGTGCCATTTGGTGTAGCACAGATTGGTAAATCCTTTAGAAATGAGATTACCCCTGGTAACTTTATCTTTAGAGTAAGAGAGTTTGAGCAAATGGAGCTGGAGTTTTTCTGTAAGCCTGGTACTGACCTGGAATGGTTTGACTATTGGAGAAGCTTCTGCCGTGATTGGCTGTATTCTTTAAGTATAAAGGAAGAAAACCTGCGTTTGCGTGACCACTCGGCTGATGAGCTGTGTTTCTATTCAAAGGCAACAACTGACTTTGAATATAAATTCCCATTTGGCTGGGGTGAGCTGTGGGGCGTAGCCGACAGAACAGATTATGACCTTAACCAGCATATAAAAACAAGTGGTAAAAGCTTAGAATATTTTGACCAAGAGGCTAACGAAAAGTATGTACCATATGTTATTGAACCGTCATTAGGTGTTGAACGTTTGTTCCTTGCTTTGGTAACAGAGGCGTATGACGAGGAAGCAATAGACGAAAAGGATACTAGAGTAGTTCTAAGACTGCACCCAACCTTAGCTCCTTTTAAGGCGGCTGTATTGCCATTGTCTAAAAAGCTGTCTGAAAAAGCAGCAAAGGTTTATGAAATGCTGTCAAGTGAATTTATGACAGAATATGACGAGGCTGGTTCTATTGGTAAACGCTACCGCAGACAGGACGAGATTGGTACACCATTTTGTATTACATATGATTTTGACAGTGTGGACGATGGATGTGTTACAGTCCGTGACCGTGACACCATGGAGCAGGTTAGAATGCCTGTTGATAAGCTTGTTGAATACATCAATAAAAAAATTAAATTTTAGTTTTATACAATAATAAACAGGCACGTTACAGAAGATAAGGCTGTAACGTGCCTGTTTTTACAGAGCTATTACCCCTGCACAATAATTCCCATACAGACCAAATGGGATACATACTTTTTACAGCTGTTTTATGTAAACCACGTTGACAATTAGGGGTGCGTATGTTACTATGATACTGAAACTTGTTAAATAATTAACAAGCTGTTAATTTAGTAAAATTTCATAATGATACTTGTATTATTTACATAAAAATTTTTGGTATGAATTATGCAAAAGGTGCAACTAAAAATATACCATTGACCATAAAAAAATAGATGATAAAATATAAAGCATAGAGCAGCTGTGTGTAAGGTTGAAAAAATTTTAAATAAAAAAGGATGGTTATACTATTATGAAAGTTTATGTATGTGTTGGCAGCTCATGCCATTTAAAAGGTTCATATGACATCATTAACCTTATGAAGGAAAATATTGCTAAAAACGGTTTGGAGGACACGGTTGAATTAAGCGGTGCTTTCTGTTTAGGCAAATGTACAGAGGGTGTGTCCATAAAGGTAGAGGACGAGGTTATATGTGGTGTATCAAAGGAAAATTTTAATGAAATATTTGATAAATATATTTTGAAAAAATAATATGCAAAGTGTGTGAATAAGGAAGGGTTGCTGTAACGTGAATAATTTGTGTATTCAGCTGAAAAAATCAAACTGTAAAAACTGTTACAAATGTATCAGGCATTGTCCTGTGAAATCTATAAAATTTCAGGATAATCAGGCACATATTGTAAAGGATGAATGTATATTGTGCGGTATGTGCTTTGTAGCCTGCCCACAGAACGCAAAGCAAATTCGTAATGATGTGGACAAGGTGAAGGCAATGCTGGCTACAGGAAAGCCTGTTGTTGCCAGCGTAGCACCGTCCTTCGTTGCCAATTATCCAAATGTTAATATAACATCCATGGAACAGGCATTACAAAAATTAGGCTTTTCACAGGCACAGGAAACAGCTATAGGTGCTACAATTGTAAAAAACGCCTATAATATTATGTCTAAAGAACAACCAAATGACGTTATTATATCCTCGTGCTGTCATACCATAAACACACTTATTCAAAAATATTATCCCGTAGCCTTGGCAAACCTAGCCAAGGTGCTGTCACCTATGCAGGCACACTGTACAAAAATAAAAGAGGAAAATCCAGACGCTTATACCGTTTTCATCGGTCCATGTATATCAAAAAAAGATGAGGCAGAGGAGTATAAGGGTGTAGTTGATTGTGTTCTAACGTTTGAGGAGCTGACACAGTGGCTGAATGAGGAAAAGCTTTCATTTCAGCTGGCTGATGAAAAAATAGATGAAAGCAGGACACGTCTGTTTCCAACAACAGGTGGCATTTTGCGTACAATGGCGTGTGACAACCATGATTACAGCTATATGGCTATTGATGGTGTAGAAAACTGTATGAACGTGTTACAGGAAATTGTTGATGGTAAGCATTCACGTTGCTTTATTGAAATGTCGGCGTGTGTTGGCAGCTGTGTAGGTGGTCCTGCTATGGATAGGGGCAACAAAAGCTTGGTACAGGGCTTTACGGCTGTTGATAAATATGCAGGAAAAAAGGATTTTAATGTTTCTATGCCGTCAATGGAAAAGCTTAACAAGCATATGAGCTTTGTTGGGCTGCACCATCAAATGCCGGGCAACAGGGCAATAGAAGAAATATTGAAAAAGATGGGCAAGAACAAACCAGAGGACGAGCTGAACTGTGGCAGCTGTGGCTACAATACCTGTAGGGATAAGGCTGTGGCAGTGTACTTTGGCAAGGCAAACATTACAATGTGTCAGCCATATCTTATTGCAAAGGCAGAATCCTTCTCTGATATTATTATAAAAAATACGCCTAATAGCATTATTGTAATAAATGAGAGCATGGAAATACAGCAGATTAATTCATCTGCCAGAGAGCTGTTGAATGTACGCAATGTACATGATGTTCTAAACGAGCCGGTTGTGCGGATATTAGACCCGTTGCCGTATATGCAGGTTATGAGTACAGGGAAAAGCGTGCATAACAAGCGTAAATATTTGGCAGAATACGGTAAATATGTAGAGGAATCCATATTATACGATAAAAATAACAGCATTATAATTACCATAATGCGTGATGTTACTGACGAGGAAACTCAAAGGGAGAAAAAAGAGGATTTAGGTAAAAATACCATAGCTATTGCAGACAAGGTAATAGATAAGCAAATGAGGGTAGTACAGGAGATAGCTTCCTTGCTGGGTGAAACTACAGCGGAAACAAAGATAGCCTTGACAAAGTTGAAGGAGCAGTTAGCAGATGAATAATCTTTGCACAGAAATAGGATATCACAGCCTTTTTAAACACGGTGAACAGCTGTGCGGTGACAATGTTGAGGTTGTGGAACAGGGTGAAAATTCCTTTGTTATGGTGCTGGCAGATGGACTGGGCAGCGGTGTAAAGGCTAATATTTTAGCAACGCTTACCTCTAAGATTATATCCACTATGATGGCGGCTAACATGAGCATTGAGGACTGTGTGTCAACCATTGCGTCTACCTTACCTGTGTGCGAGGTGCGAAAGGTAGCATATTCAACATTTACCATTATTCGTGTAGTAGATAATGAGGAAGCAGAAATCATTCAGTATGACAACCCCTTTGTTATATTTATGCGTGATGGTAAAAGCGTAGATTATCCTAGAACAGCCGTTGAAATTGGTGGCAAAACAATATATAAATCGAAAATAAGCCTACAGGAAAATGATATTTTCTTGGCCATGAGTGACGGTGCTATTTATGCTGGTGTAGGCAAATACATGAACTTTGGTTGGCAGCGTGAAAATATTGTAGACTTTATGGAGGCACTGTATCACCAAAGCTATACGGCAAAGGCATTAACCACCCTATTGTTAGATGAATGTGACAGGCTGTACGGCGGAGAGCCAGGGGATGATACCACCGTAGGTGCTATTAAAATTCGTAAGCGAGAGCCTGTAAATATGCTTTTTGGACCGCCCCAAAATCCTGAGGATGTAAACAAAATGATGGCACTGTTTTTCTCTAAGGAGGGTAAACATATAGTATCAGGTGGTACAACCTCAACACTTGCCTCCCAGTATTTGGGCAAGCCTATGACCAGTGTGCTGGAGTATATAGACCCTGAGATACCGCCTATTGGGAAAATAGAAGGTGTGGATTTGGTAACAGAGGGCGTTATTACCGTCAGCAAGGTTTTGACATATGCTAAAAGCTATTTAACAAATAACGAGTATTATGGGCATTGGAGCGTAAAAAATGATGGTGCATCTCAAATCGCACGTATGCTGTTTGAGCAGTCAACAGATATAAACTTTTATGTTGGCAGGGCAATGAACCCCGCACATCAAAATCCAGATCTGCCAATAAGCTTTAATATAAAAATGAATATAGTAGATGAATTACAAAAATGCTTAAAACAAATGGGCAAAAAAATAAAGGTTAGCTACTTTTAATTATATATAGGTGTAGGAACAAACCGGCGTTAACAGAAAAGGATGATATTATGAGCAACGAAAAACAAATACAAAATAAAACACCAAAAAAATTAAGAAAATTTGATACAAAAGTGCAGCTGTTAAAATACAAGGTGCTGCGTGAGGTAGCAAGACATGCCTATAATGATACTCTGCTAGAGAGCTTTAACGATATAGCCAAGGTGATAGTAAAGCAAAAGACACCTACAATGCGATGCTGTATATATAAGGAACGTGCTATTGTGGGTGAACGTATAAAAATTGCAACAGGCGGCGACAAGAAAAACCCTAACATCATAGAGGTTATCGACATAGCCTGTGATGGCTGTCCAGAGGGTGGCTATACTGTAACAGAGGATTGTCGTGGCTGTATTGCTCATAGATGTGAGGATGTTTGTAAACGTGGGGCTATTACCTTTGATGAACATCAAAAGGCACATATTGATAAGGATAAATGTGTAAACTGTGGACAATGTGCTAAGGTTTGCCCATATACTGCCATTGCCAACCACAAAAGACCATGTGAACGTGCCTGTAAAATAAAGGCTATTAGTACAGATGAAGAAACACGAGCAGCAAAGATAGATTACAGCAAGTGTATATCATGTGGTGCGTGTGTATATCAATGCCCTTTTGGTGCTATTGATGATAAATCATTTATTTTGGACGTTATTAATATGCTGAAGGGCAGCGACAACAACAATAGATATAAGACCTATGCGGTGGTAGCACCGTCTATTTCCAGCCAGTTTAGCTATGCTAAAATAGGACAAATTATTGCTGGTATTAAAAAAATTGGTTTTTATAGCGTAGTAGAGGCAGCGTTGGGTGCTGATATGGTAGCATATTCTGAGGCTAAAGAGTTAGCTGAAAAAGGGTTTCTAACAAGCTCATGCTGTCCAGCGTTCGTAAATTATATACACAAATCCTTTCCAACCATGGTGGATAAAATTTCCCATAATCTGTCGCCAATGGGTGCTATTGCAAAATATATTAAGGATACTGACCCAACAGCCAAAATTGTATTTATTGGACCATGTACAGCAAAGAAAATGGAAATACAGCAGGAGCCAGTAAAACAATATGTTGACAGCGTGATTACCTTTGAGGAGCTACAGGCAATCATCGACAGCCGTGATATTGATGTGACAGAGCTGGAAGAGGATGTGCTGGACAACGCATCATATTTTGGCAGAATATTTGCACGTAGCGGTGGCTTGGCAGATGCTGTAACACAGGCACTGAAGGAGCAGGGTGTGCCTGAGGAAGAATTTAAGCTTAATGCTGTTTCCTGCGATGGTATAGAGGAATGTAAAAAAGCATTGCTAAAAGCCAGTAAAAATGTATTGCCAAATAACTTTATAGAGGGTATGGCTTGTGTTGGTGGATGTATAGGCGGTGCTGGCTGTTTAACTCATGGAGATAAGGATAAGCGTCAGGTTGACGCATACGGTCAGGAAGCTTATGAGAAAACCATAAAAGATTCTATTGCCGCCTTGGAGAAAATAGGAAATAGAAAAATTGATGAGTAATTTAGTAATATTATAATATACCCAAAGCGTCTGTTGTCCACCTTTTTTGCGCAGGTTGTGGATAATAGACGCTTTAATTTTGGTTTTTTTGCTATTGTAGGTAATGGGGTTTTGTGATATTATTCATCTATATATTATTATTGTAATACATTAGGTATCAAGCTCTAGGTGATGAGGAGTAAACAATGGGTAGGCTATCAATAAAAGCGGCAGTCTGTACCGACATAGGTATAAACAGAAAAAACAATGAGGATAACTACTATCTAAATGGAAAATATTTAACACCTTTAGATGATAGCTTGTATTGCTCTGCTTTTATGTCACCAGCAGATTATGGTGTATTTGGTGTGTTTGATGGTATGGGTGGACAAAGCAGGGGAGAATACGCCTCATTGTGTGCCGCCAAAACCCTGGACGTGTACAGGGAAAAAATATTGAATGATGGTACACGCAGTGTTAACGAATATATTGAGGACGCTAACAAACAAATTTGCAATGAGATGAAAAAAACAAACCAACGTATTGGCAGTACAGCAGTTGTTTTAACCTTTGATGGCAGTACAGCACAGGTATATAACTTAGGTGTAGGGCTGTCTGGAGCTGTGTTCGGTGCACTTGCATATTTTTTGATTTCACACTTTTTGTAGCTTGGCACAAGCTTAAATGGAAAATAAAAAAAGTTCCAAGCCACCTTACCTTGTATACCCTGCACCTACAGCTGCTTAAGGTTACAGAAGATATGCTGACCGCTTTAGGAGTGTGGGACATTCTATATTTGAAGGAATATATAGAAGCGGAGAAACAATATCAGCTTTAAATACCACAGTTAAAACCTAAGGAAAAGCACAGAGGCTTAGTGACCTCTGTGCTTTTTGCAGTGCTATACTAAATGTTGGGGTAAAAACAGAACCTAGGGCAAAAATATAGATTTCTCATCAAAAGCTTAGCATATTAAAACAATGGGGCAGCTTAACGCCGCCCCTTGAATATCCTTCTTATTTGGGGCTTACCCCAACTATTGACACATAGCTTTTTGTTAATTACAAATAGTGTTGTTTACTTTTGACCTTCAGCTCTGTTAATAGCGTTTAGGACGCCAAAAATAGAACTGCGGTAGATATTGCTTGATATACCAACACCAAAAATGTTGTTGCCATCAGGCTTTTTCAGCTGAATATATGACACAGCCTTTGAGTCTGAACCAGTAGAGATTGCGTGCTGTGAATAGTCAACAAATTGGTATTTGTCAATGCCAAAGCCTTTTAACCCATGGAAAAAGGCATCTATAGGACCGTTGCCCTCGCCACTAATTTGAATATCGGTTTTACTATCACCGTCAGTGCGTAGAATAGCTGTTAGCTTTATTTTGTTGCCGTCGCTGCCTTCTTCTATAACAGTAGGATGACCAACAATTTCATATTTTCGTGGAAAGTTAATGTAGTTATCTTCAAAAATTTTCAGCAGCTCGTGGGAAACCAGCTCTCTGCCTTTTTTGTCACAGTCCTCTTGTACCAACCCACTAAACTCTGGATGCATAGCCTTTGGTAGGTTGTAGCCGTAGTTATGTGCCATAACAAAGGCGGCACCGCCCTTGCCAGATTGGCTGTTAATGCGGATAATAGGCTCGTACTGTCTGCCAACATCAGCAGGGTCAATAGGCAGATAGGGTATTTCCCAATAGTCAGTACCAGACTGCTTCATATATTCCATGCCCTTGTTAATTGCATCCTGATGAGAGCCGGAAAATGCGGTAAATACAAGCTCGCCAATATATGGTGTACGTTCATGTATTTTCATATTGGTACAACGCTCATAAATTCCCTTGTATTTTGGCAGATTGCTAAAGTCCAGCTGTGGGTCAACGCCCTGTGTAAACATATTCAATCCCATTGTTACTATATCCAAGTTACCGGTACGTTCACCGTTACCAAACAGCGTACCCTCTACACGTTCTGCACCAGCCAGCAAAGCCAGCTCAGAAGCGGCTACACCGCAGCCACGGTCATTGTGTGGGTGTATGCTGATAATAGCGGCATCTCTGTTTGGCAGATGGCGGATAAAATATTCTACCTGATCGGCATATGTGTTAGCTGTACACATTTCTACGGTGTTGGGCAGATTTAGGATTAGTGGATTTTCCTTTGTAGCACCAATAGCGTCCATAACCTCTTTACAGATTTCAACAGCATTATCCATCTCTGTACCGCTAAAGCTTTCAGGGGAATATTCAAAGCGAATGTTTGTATCACCCTCATAGCTGTCGGTTAATTCCTTTATTAGCGCAGCACCCTGAACAGCAATGTCGATTATGCCAGTCATATCCTTTTTAAATACAACCTTACGCTGTAGGGTTGAGGTAGAGTTATAGAAATGAACAATAACATTTTTCGCACCCTTTATAGCCTCAAAGGTTTTGCGGATTAGATGTTCTCTTGCCTGTACCAACACCTGTATAGAAACATCATCGGGGATATGGTTGCCCTCAATAAGCTCACGACATATCTCGTATTCTGTTTCAGAAGCAGATGGAAAACCAATTTCTATTTCTTTAAAGCCCATATCGCACAAGGCTTTAAAAAACTCTAGCTTTTCCTGTAGGTTCATAGGGTCTATAAGCGCTTGATTGCCATCACGCAGGTCTACGCTGCACCATGTAGGTGCCTTTGTAATGACCTTGCTTGGCCATTGCCTGTCAGGTAAGTCGATTTGTTTAAATGGAATGTACTTTTTGAATGATTCTTTCATAGCAATTTTCCTCCTTATTATAATTCACAAATTCGTCATATCACACATTTTAATGGTGGGTATGAACGTGTATAAAGCTGTAAAGAGGTACAAAAAAACGTCCCCTCTCAACAGAGAAAGGGACGAATAATTATTCGTGGTACCACCCTAGTTTAAGTGTAAGATTACCCTAACACTCCTTAACAGGCTCATTACAAAGCCCTGACCGATAACGCAGTCCTGCGTTTCATCCTAAGGTTCAGATGAAAAGCTCCGGGGTGAGTTATACATACAAAACCAGACTCCGACTTTCACCATGCGTCGGCTCTCTTTGCTCATAGCTTTATATCTTGTTCCCTTCATCGCCTTTAATAAGTGATTGTTTAGTTGTTAATATCATTATATTCAATGTGAAAATTTTGTCAAGTGCTTTTATAATAATTTTCTGTGTACTAGGCTAAATTAGCTTGTGATGAGTAGCTATAAAAATAAAAAGCTATATTATGTAATTTTTAAAAGGAGAATTTAATGGTATTTTGCAGTCAACGGGGAAATAAACAAAAATTTTCTTGAAATAAGGGGATTATTATCATATAATAAAAGGGTAAATTTAAATTTAAGGAGCGGATAAAATGTACAGTGATATGTTAGATTCAATAGGATTTATCGGCAATTATGATAAGGACGTAGCTGATGCTATGAACCTAGAGCTAAAAAGACAAAAAAGAAATTTGGAGCTTATTGCCTCGGAAAATATTGTTTCTCCAGCTGTTATGGCGGCTATGGGCAGCGTTTTAACAAATAAATATGCAGAGGGATACCCAGGCAAGCGTTATTATGGCGGTTGTCAGTGCGTTGATATTGTAGAGGAAATTGCCAGAAAGAGAGCCTGTGAGCTGTTTGGTGCAGAGCATGCAAATGTTCAGCCTCATAGTGGTGCTCAAGCAAATACAGCTGTTTATTTTGCAATGCTAAAGCCAGGTGATACTGTAATGGGTATGAACCTAAATGAAGGCGGACATCTAACACATGGCTCACCGGTTAATATGTCTGGTAAATATTTTAACTTTGTTCCTTATGGTGTTGACGCTGAAACACACCGTATTGACTATGATAAGGTTATGGAGATTGCTAAGGAATGTAAGCCAAAGATGATTGTTTGCGGTGCCAGTGCATATCCAAGAGTTATAGATTTTAAAAAATTTAGGGAAATCGCAGATGCTGTTGGTGCATATCTAATGGTGGATATGGCACATATTGCTGGCTTGGTGGCAGCAGGTGTACACCCTAACCCAGTAGAGCATGCTCAGTTTGTTACTACTACTACTCACAAAACATTAAGAGGTCCTAGGGGCGGTATGATTTTATGTAAAGAGGAATTTGCAAAGGCAATTGATAAGGCTATCTTCCCCGGTACACAGGGTGGCCCTTTGATGCACACAATAGCAGCTAAAGCAGTATGCTTTGGTGAGGCTTTAAAGCCAGAATTTAAAGAGTACGGTAAAAAGATTGTTTCAAATTGTGCAGCACTTGCAAATGGTCTTGTTAATCGTGGACATAAGCTGGTTTCCGGTGGTACAGATAACCACGTTATGCTGCTTGACCTGCGTGATACTGATATTACAGGCAAGGAGCTGGAGCACCGTTTAGACGAGGTGTTTATTACAGTTAATAAAAATACAGTTCCTAACGAGCCTCGCAGCCCATTTATTACCAGTGGTGTTCGTATGGGTACAGCGGCTGTTACAACCCGTGGTTTACAGGAGGCTGATATGGACAGGATTGCAGAGTTTATCACAATGGTTACACAGGACTTTGAGGGTAACGCAGACGCTGTTCGTGCAGGTGTTACAGAGATTTGCAACAAATACCCATTGTATGAATAATACCAAAGTATTAATTGAATAACAGTATATATTATGGCAAACACACTTAATTCATGTGTGTTTGCCATTTGTTTATATTGCGGTGCAATAGGTATACTTATATTGCTGCAATTTAGATATTTAGACAAAGCTTACAAAAATATTTTGCAATTAATTGACAATTGGTGAATAAAATGTTACATTAATTGAAAATACAGGTAGTAATAAATTATTATGCGTAAAAACATAAAATTAAAGGTAGTATCTATTTCATTGGCATTATGTATGATGGCATCAGCTGTCAGCGTAGCGGCTGCTGATGAGTGTAAGCGTAATCAATATCGTGCTGGTGGATATTGGAGCTTTGGTCATACATGGCTGTACAATGCGTGGTCACAGTTTAGCATCTGTTAGATGTGAAGGTGAACGCTGGAAGTATTCAGGGTGGACGCCTAGGGGAAGTGTTGCTTACATATCCACATACAGAATGTTCTGCAACAAATACGCAGGCTGGGAAATTTATTAGAAAAATCTATAGCCATCAGCTTTTATGATAAAACTGGTGGCTATATCTAAGTTATATTAAGGGGGATAAAATATTGAAAAAAATAATGTGCATATGTTTTTCTGTGTTTTTTGTTTTTTTAGCTGCTGTCACATTTGTGAACTATTCATATGAATGTGCTGATAAGCCTTTTGAAGGGATGGCACAAATATCTGTTAAGCAGGTTGGAACAGAATTAACAAATCAAGAATACGTATCAGCAATAGAAAACAAAATGAAAGAAATCAACAAGGATATAATGTATAAAACCAATGACTTTTCTTCTGATAAAACATCATATCTGATTTTTAAAACAAATAATACAGAAAAATTTATGAAGGGATTAGATTTAGGTGAAAGCGACATATTAACCAGCAAAACAGAGTGCTTTTCAACCAAAAGCAAAGTAGAGGGCTTTACTGTAAAGCCCATTAAAATGTCATCTATGGCTGGCGACGTTACTATTATGGATTTTAGCGGTATAGAAAGGTATCGGCTGTCCATATGCACCTATTACGTTGCACAGGATAGCGTGTATGATGTGTCAAACGCATTGTCAGATATGGGGTTTGAGGTAAAGCTGGGCAATCTTGAAGATGGTTTACAGATACTGCCCATGTCCTTATGTGCATTTCCTTTGATTTTGCTTTGCCTTAGCGTTTTGTTTTATGCCTTGTCCAAGGGTAAGGAGCATGCCCTAAAAAAATTACACGGCTATACCAACGGTGCAATTTTACTGTGTGAAATAAAGGAAGCCTTTTTAATGCTGGCAATAATTTTTATTGTCGTACAGCTTGTTAACTTTGGTACGGTTGCCATAATATATAATGGGACATTTTTATCGTATTTTACATATTCAATTAGCAATATGTTGTTATTTTTGTGCATAGTAATATTGGTCTTTGTGCTGTCACTGTGGATAGTTATATATAACAGTGGTTATCACCATATAAAGGGTAAAAATAAAAAGACAGCTGTATTTGCTTTGGCATTGATTTCAAAAATTATTTTTATATGTATGCTTATGATTTCCTTATCCAGCGGTGTTATCCAGCTTTCCACCTCATATGGGTTATATAAACAGGCAGACGACATAGCCACAGCCATGGACAAGCGTGTAGCAACCAATATTTATAAATTGTATGTTGACTTGGATAACACAGAGGTTATGGCTGATTATATGACCCGTTGTGATGAATTCTATAGATTAACTGTGGATAAATTTGATGGTGTATTTATTAGCAGTGATAATTATCAAACCTCACCTGATATGGTGACCACGGTTGCAGAATATTTTGGTCAAAAGAACATTTACGTTAACGAAAATTATTTGCAGCTTAATCCTATACACAAGCCAAATGGGGACGCTGTAACATCAGCAGACTTTGATAAAGGTCGAATAAATATGCTGGTATCCGAAAAATCTGGATATACACAGGACACATTGAACGCTTTGTATGCACCATATTGTGAAGGCTATTACGGTGATGCGGGTATGGATGTAAACAGCGGTATTAATATGATTGTGTATAAAGAGGATGAGGTGGTTAACAGCTTTAATGCATCTACGGGTATGGCAACGCTGGGGCATTTGGACAACCCTGATATCTTTATCTATGACCAGCAGTATATGAAGAACAGTATATTTAGTGGAATGTCAAGCTGTTACTATATGCTACAGACAGAAACTGATTCACCATATGATGAGCTGCTGCCGTATCTAAAACAGGCTGGCATTGATAAGCTGGTACTGGACACGCCATATGTTTCCAACACCTTTGCCGACAAAATAAATAGCTATATTCAAGGCTTTATATTTAATTGTCTACAGTCATTGGTGTATTTGTTATCCTTAATAATAATGATTGTATTTTCTGTTAAAACATTTTTACAAAATTATCAGGAGGATATAGCGGCTCAAAAGCTATGCGGTATATCATTCTTTAGAATATATAAAAAATATATGATAATTTTTGCTGACACAGTGATGGCAGTGTCCTTAGTTGCCATGCTTATGTCATTTATAATAGGGATACCTGTAAATTTATATGTAGTATGTGGAATTTTTATATTTGATTTAATTATGTTCTTAGTTATTGAACGCAGTATGACACGAAAAAATATTTTAAACGTATTGAAAGGAATATAAATATGAGTATAATTTCTTTAAATGATATTTGTAAAAAATTTGATGAAAATATTATATTTGATAATTTTAATTTAGAGATAGAACAGGGTGAGTTTGTATCAATAATGGGAAAAAGCGGAAAGGGTAAAACCACACTGTTAAATATTATTGGTTTGCTGGAAAAATCAGACAGCGGAGATTTAAAGATTTTAGACGTAAAAAATCCAACATTTCAATCGGCAAAGGGAATAAAGCTGTTAAGGTATCACATTTCATATCTGTTTCAAAATTATGGCTTAGTAGAGAGCGGAACTGTAAAATATAATTTAAAGATGGCTACGCATTACTTAAAGTATAATAAAACAGAAGAGGAACAAAAAATAGATGAGGCGTTAGAAACAGTTGGACTTAGTGGTTTTAAAAATAAAAAGGTGTATAAATTAAGTGGCGGTGAGCAACAAAGAGTGGCTATTGCTAAGGTGATGTTAAAACCATCAGAGATTATTTTGGCAGATGAGCCAACAGGAAGCCTAGACGCAGATAACAGGGATATTATCTTAAAGCTATTAATAGACCTTAATAAGCGGGGCAGAACAATCATTGTAGTAACACATGACCCACAGGTGGAAAAATGTGCCAGCAGACAAATAAAGCTATAAAATATGCTGCTGTCATTGGCGTTCTTGTCATTATTTTTGTACTAACGCTTAATTTTAAAATAATAGTGATTTCGGGTCAATCAATGGCACCAACATTCACTGACCACCAAATTGTTATACTATATAAACAAAATCAGAGTATTGCTAAAGATGATGTCATTGTATTTGTACATGATGGTAAAGAATATATAAAAAGAGTTGTTGCTACTGGCGGAGAAAAGGTTGAGCAAAAGAACGGGGCTGTGTATATTAATAATATAAAAACCTCCTATCCTGCCGTTGAAAATAAAGACCCATTTGTATTAAAGCAAGATGAATACTATGTAATTGGTGATAATTACAAAAACAGCAACGACAGCCGAGAGCTTGGATATGTTCCTTTGTCAGAAATATTAGGAGTTGTATTACAATAATAACAGGTGATTTTATGGATAATAATTTGCAGGCTGAAGGTCAGGAAAAGAAAGTAAAATATACGTTCGTTACCAATATGATGTGCTTAAGCGTTTGCGTAACTATACTGTTGGTAATGTTTTTATGGGCGTTTAGAAAATTCATCAATAATGAACAGCTGATGAAAGGGTACTTAGGTCTGCTGGTAATGATATTTTTGTGTTTTGGTTTGGTAGGTTTTTTTATAATTAAACGGTTGAATATTAATATAGAAAAAAACGATATTATACTGTTAATATCCCTAACAGTCCTGTTAGACATATGTGGGATTTTATTGTTTTGTTATGCAGCACCTGGATTATATTATGTGGGTGTTTTCCTTACCATTGTTATTAATGTGCTAATTTACATATTTGCTCATATAAAGGCTGTTACAAAGGCTATAATATCTATTGTCAGCGTAGCTTTGCTGTTTTTTTTAAGTGCTCTATCTCTTACAGCACTGCCGTTTACCGCTGATTATTACTATTTTACATATGGCAATACATATAAAGCCGACACAGCCTATAACGAGAATAGCCATTTTTACACTGATGAATTATCCCAATTTGATTATGAATTTATAGCTTGGAAGATATCTGATATGTATGGCTCCCAAGTCATGTCTATTAAAAATACAGAGGATATGGAGTGGTTCTATAGTAATATAGGGGTGGAGCAAGGAATAGAAGGAAATGTGAAAAGACTATTTACAGCGGGTAAACAGTATGATGATGAATTCTTTGCCAATAATACAATATTTCTTTGTGTTGTCCCCTTAGAAAGCAGAAATGATAGGATTAATTTTAATGCTTTAAATGTTGCAGAAAACACGTTAGTATTGGATTATACATATTATACAGAGAAAAATGATACAGAAATAAACAGTGAAGGTATATGTGTAGCAGCCATAACGCTTAACAAAAATGATGCTGAAAAGTTATCAAAGGTATCATATATTTCTACATATGATGAAGGACCCTCCAACGGCAGAAGACAAACGTTAGCTGTTGATTAGTGTTATGTTGTTTTTTACCTTGACTAAGGCATAAAAACAGGTTAATATAAAAGAAAAATGACAAAGAGGTGGGGGTTATGCAAACTCCTCTGGCAGATAGGATACGTCCACAGACAATGGACGATATTGTGGGGCAAAAGCACCTATTGGGCAGGGATAAGCCCTTGGCAAAAATCATTGAATCTGGGGAAATACCAAATATGATTTTTTACGGGCCCTCTGGTGTAGGTAAAAGTACGCTGGCAGGCTTTATCGCTAAACGTACCAATAAAATGTTAAAAAAATTAAATGGTACAACCGCCTCTACGGGGGATATAAAGGAAATTGTCAGTCAACTAAACACCTTTGGCGGTATGAACGGAATTTTGCTGTATTTGGATGAAATACAATACTTTAATAAAAAGCAGCAGCAAACCTTATTGGAGTTTATTGAAAACGGCAGTATAACATTGATTGCATCTACTACTGAAAATCCATATTTTTATGTGTATAACGCCATACTTAGCCGCTGCACTGTTTTTGAGTTTAAGGCCGTACCTAGGGACGAAATAGCTAAAGCGGTGTGGCGTGCCTTTGATATATTGTCAGAAGAAATACAACAGCCAATACAGGTGGACGAGGAAACTGTATTATATATTTCTACAGCCTGTGGCGGCGATGTGAGAAAGGCAATGAACGCTGTGGAGCTGTGCGTGTTATCAGGAAAAAGTGAAAACAACACCACCTGTGTTACCCTTGAAAACGCTAAACAGCTGACACAACGCAGCGTTATGCGTTATGATAAGGATGGAGATGAGCATTACGATATAGTATCAGCTTATCAGAAGTCTATGCGTGGCTCTGATACAGATGGGGCTCTTCATTATTTAGGCAGGCTGTTAGTGGCAGGTGACTTGCCATCTGCTTGCAGACGTCTAATGGTGTGTGCCTGCGAGGATGTGGGTTTAGCTTATCCTCAGCTGATACCTATTGTAAAAGCCTGTGTGGACATTGCTATGCAGGTAGGTCTGCCAGAGGCAAAAATACCTTTAGCGGATGGGGTAATAATGGTGTGTAATTCACCAAAAAGCAACTCTGCCTATAATGCAATAAATGCTGCTATGGCAGATATTAATAAGGGAAATGCAGGCAGCATACCACGAGCCTTACAAAATATGCACTATGACGGTGAGGATAACCAAAATAAAGGGCAGTTCTATAAATATCCTCACGAGTTTCCAAACCATTGGGTACAACAGCAGTATTTGCCTGACCAAATTAAAAATCATAGCTATTATGTGTATGGTGACAACAAAAACGAGCAGGCATATAAGGCTTATTGGGACAAAATAAAAAAGTAAGGGTTATGATAAAGGCTAATGTATGAGCAATTCCTTTTATATTTTAAGGGGAATCAAGCTGACCCTTGGTATAATACAGGCTCACCCTTTATGCTGCATAAAAATTGCGTAGCAGCATAAAGCCCCTACGCAATAAAGTCTAACTGATTGTGGTTACATAAAGCCATTACCATAATATTAGCTTTCTAAACATATATCTAAGCTTGAACATAATGTATTATGTCAAAGCCTTTGTACGCCATTTTCCACTTTTCCAACGCCACAGCATTAATATTCCTCTAAAGCACTCGTCGGCAGCAAAGGCTATCCATAGTCCGTTTAATCCCATGCCAAGAACTACCGCTAACAGGTATGAGCCTAATGTGCTTAATGTCCACATTGAGAAAATAGCAGCAGTCGTTGGAAAGACAACATCTCCTGCGCCACGCAGGCTGTTAATAATAACTAAATTACTGGTTCTGCCTAATTCGATGAATATATTTAGCAGTATTAATGTAGAGCCAGCCACAATAACAGCAGGGTCGTCTGTAAATAAATTCATTAACTGGATACGAAAAATTATACCCAGCACACACATTGCCATGGTTATTGTCAAAGCGGTTCTGAAGGAACGCAAACCAGATTTATAGGCTTCATCATACTTTTTAGCACCAACCAAGTGTCCTACAAGTATTTGAGATGCTTGTCCTATTGATACAGAGAATATGTAAAAAAACATTGCAATATTCTGAACATATGTTTTTGTTACCAGCTCTGTAGTTGTTAAAAAGTTTAGAACAATGGCAGTTACTACCAGCTGCGACAGATTGTAGTTAAATGATTCAAATGCCGAGGGTACACCAATTTTCAGCAGGTTTTTGACTTCCCTGTAGGGGAATGGCTTTAGTAATTTAAAAATTGAAGGCTTTTCAATTTTTATAAATAATATGATAAGCAGTACTATTGTGCCAACAACACGGCTAAGGCTAGTGGCTATTGCAACGCCAGCGATACCCATACGTGGCATTCCTAATAATCCCAGAACAAATATAATGTCAAGGGTGGTGTTAATGATGTTCATTGCCACCGTAACATACATGGAAATTTGTGTGTGACCATGATTGCGAATAATTACTACTAATGCACCCATTAATGCCTGTAAAAATATAAAGCCACCCACAATTTGCAGATATTGTGTGGCGTATTCCAGCACCTTATCCTTTGCCCCGATAAACTCAAGTATAGGCTGATTAAAAATAACCAGCACAGCACTGATGATTATTCCTAATATTATGTTAAAGGATATTGACAGAGCGGCTATACGAGAGGCGTTTTCTTTATTGCCCGCACCTAAATTTTGTGAAATCAGAACAGCGCTGGCACCTGAAATAATGGTAAAAACTAAGGTGCAGATAGATACAGCTTGGTTGGCGGTGCTGACAGCAGAGGCTGCAACATCATCATATTTGCTAAGTACAAATACATCCACAAAGCCTAACAGCATAAACAAAGCGGTTTCTATAAATATTGGCCATGCCAGATGAAACAGTGTTAGCTTTTTGGTTTCCATATAGTCACCCCACGTAAAAAGTTACTAAGGAAATTTTATGATAAATTCTTGAATATGTCAATCAATTAAGAATATTTTTGATATTTGGAAAAAATTCACATATAATTCACAGCAAATAATGATTCTTGGTATTGCTTTTTATTTCAAATTATTGTACAATTACTTTAGAGTTACAGTATCGACTTGTTCTATAGATTAAAAAAAGAGTATTTAGTTGGCCTACTGTTAACAAAGAGATAATAATAGGCTAAAAACAAAAAAAGGAGGCAAATGTTATGGGAATATCAGAAAATCTAAAAAAAGGCACATCAGAAATGCTAATACTATTCTTATTGGAAAAAGAGGATATGTATGGTTACCAGCTAGCACAAGAACTGCGAGAGAGAAGTGACGGTTTTTTTGTTATGCCAGAAGGCTCATTGTACCCAACATTATATCGTTTAATTGAAAAGGGTGTTATTACAGACCGTCAGGAAATTGTAGGAAAAAGACTGCGTAAATATTATCACCTAGAGGCTAGCGGTACAGATTATTTGAAATCTATAATTGATGAATACCGTGCAATTAACACTGGAATTCAAAATGTTATGGGCAGAAATATCCTAGAAGAGGACTAATTTTCTACTAAAAAAAGAGAAATACAATATAAACAAAGAATACTGAAACTCATAAAAAGAATAAAAACTCTAAATATACAGAGTTAATATTTGCAGTACAAATATTAAAGCTGATTTAAAAAAAGCAGGGACACTGATCATCAATAGTGTTCGTGCTTTTTTTGAATTTTTAGGAGTTTTTATGCAGGTATTACTAAATAATAAGACAATATTTGGTGGAAAGTGTGAATTCGCTGTATGATATTACAAAAAGAATAAAAAAAGTCTGTAGAAACAGCTAGTTTTAATTTTCTCAAAGAAAAATAAAAAAGCTGGTTGTAATGTTATAATCTAATAGAGAATTGGGATAGGTATAACTTTGCCTGCTCCAATGTCATAAATTTTCATTATAGGAGGAGAAAAAATGGTCAAAAAAACGCAGAAAAAGACTAGCATTCTACTTGTAATTGCAATGCTGATTACAATGTTTACCATTGCGGGGACATCATCAATTTCCGTTGGTGCCGCTTCTGGTGATGTGGTCTATTTCGAAAAACCAACAAGTTGGTCGGGAACGCCTAACTGCTATGCTTGGGGTGGCACTAGCGGTGCTAACTCTGCTTGGCCGGGGGCAACAATGACACTTGTAGAGGGCAACATCTATTCTTACAAAATGGCTGGTGATCAGAAAAACCTTATTTTCAACGCTAGCGGTATTCAAACTGCTGATTTAACCATCACAGGTGGAAATCAGATATTTAAGGTTACTGGTGAATCTGGTGGTAAGGCAACAGGCGCTTGGAGTGCCTATTCTAACCCAGTAGACCCAACCAATCCAACCAACCCAACAAGTCCCACCAGTACCACAAATCCAACAAGCGCTACTCAGCCAGCCACACCATCTGGTGAGGGTGCAACAGCGGCACTTAAAAACGCAGCCAGCTGGTCTAGCTGTTACGTTTATTATTGGAACGGCAACAAAAGCAACGGAACTTGGCCTGGGGTACAGCTGACAGATAACGATAAGGACGGAGAGGGCAACTATGTAGTTGACATTCCAGCCGAATATATCGCGGCGTCAGACGCAGGTGTTATCTTTAATAATAACGGTTCTGGAAAAAGTGCTGACTTAAAAATCAGTGCAGGACAATGCCGAATTTACGATAACAAAACAGCTTCTTGGACTGATTACGATACCAGTGCAGTAAAGCTGGCAGTAACAGCTGACTGTGTATCACCTCAGTACAAAGAAACAGACATTACATTGTCAGCCAATGCTTCTGGTGGTAGCGGCAGTTATCAGTACAAATTCTCAGTTGGTTCAGCTGTACTTAGCGATTACTCATCTGTAAACCAGGTTGTTTGGACACCAACAACTGCTGGCTCTTACTCAGTAGTAGTAGAAGTTAAGGATACAGATGGCAACACAAACAAAAAGACCTTAGCATATGAAATTAAGGACGATACTTTAGCGGTTGAGCCTGTATTAAAGGGTATTACACCATCTACTGGTTCTACTGTTGCACCTGGCACATCAACAGATGTAGCTGTAAAGGCTTCAGGCGGTAAAACAGGAACTAACCTATTGTTCTACAAAATTGCTATAAAGGATCCAAATGGCAGCTCTGTAAATACTGTATATTACAGAACAGGCAATACACTGAACTTTACACCAACACAAAAGGGTACATATACAGTTGATGTTTCCGTACAGAACTCAGCTAACAAAACTGTAACAAAGTCATATTCAATTGAATGTGATTCTGCTGCTAACAATCCTACAGTAGGCTCATTTACTGCTAGTGTAAGCTCACCACAGCCAAAGAATACAAAAGTAACGTTGACAGCACAGGGTGCAAACGGTACTGCACCTTACACATACGAGTACACTGTTAATGGTAGTGTGGTAAAGGCTTACTCTGCAACTAATACATATGTATGGCAGCCAACAGCGGATGGCATATATACATTAGGTGTGACAGTTAAGGATTCTGCTGGTAAGACAGCAGCTGCTACAATGCAGTACACTATTAGCACTACAGAATATGTTTTAGGAGATGCTAATGCTGATGGTGTAGTTAACCTACGTGACGCATTGTATATCCAGAAATGTATGGCTCTGCTGGATGGATATTCAGTAGACAGCATGACAGCTACACAAAAGCTGGCTGCTGATGCTAACAAGGATGGTTCAATTAATCTGCGTGACGCACTAAAAATACAGCAGTATTTAGCAGGAAAAACAGTATTAGAATAAATTCACCATTATGCAACTTATTAGGGAGGCATTAACGTGATACGAATAAAAAAGGTTGTAGCAGTTTTACTAGCCATTGTGCTGGTAGCTACTATAGGGGTATTTACTACATCTGCGGCATCAACAAACGATGAAGAAGCAGGGGCAGCTGTAGATGGTAATAAGATTGTTGTTCATTATAAAAGCACATCTGGTTTAACACCAACCATATATTACTGGAACAGCTTGCCGCAAAACATAGAAACAGAGTATCCAGGTTCACCTATGGAAAAGGACAGCAGCCAGGGTGACAACTGGTACACATATACATTTGACAATATTACCAAGATTAATATGCTGTTTATTGATGGTGACAACCAAAGTAAGGAGCTAACCAGAGGTTCATCAGGTGAATACTGGTATAAAGAAAATCGTTGGTATGGTACTAATCCAGAAAAGGAAGACCCTTATGAAACAACGGATATGCGTGAGGATACAATTTACTTTGTAATTACCACACGTTTCTTTGATGGAGATACAGGCAACAATGTTCATTGCTGGGATGATGCACAGGCTAATAACCCTGACAGCGACCCTGCATGGCGTGGAGATTTTCAAGGCTTAATAGATAAGCTGGATTATATTAAAGCATTGGGCTTTAGTGCTATCTGGATAACTCCTGTTGTTACAAATGCCAGTGGATATGATTATCATGGTTATCATGCATTTGATTTTTCAACTGTTGATGTACGTTATGAAAGTGATGGAGCAACGTATCAGGATCTAATTAATGCCGCCCATGCAAAGGATATGAAAATTGTTCAGGATGTAGTTTTACAGCATACGGGCAATTTTGGAGAAAAAACCTTTGCCAACTTATTTGATAAGGAATATTCATCTATACAGGATTTAGGAAATATTGAAACATCTATGATACCAAGTGAAAGCTTGTTAAGTAAATACGGACTAAGCTCTGCGGAGGAATATTATGCACAAAAACCATCTGTCCAGCATGATGAACGACTGGATTTGATGAAGCAGCTAAAAACAGCCTCACAAAATGTTAACAGCGGTACCTTGGCGGCTAATGCATTGGCAGATGCTGCCAGCTCAGATAAGGTTTCAACCAGTGACGTATATAATTCAAACAACTATTATCATAATGGTTACTGGCAAAGCTTGAACTGGGATGACTATACTGCAAAGTATTGTCAGATTGCTGGTGACTGTGTAGATTTGAACACTGAAAACCCAGATGTAGCCGAAAAGCTAGTAGATATTTATGGAAATTATATAGGCATGGGTGTTGACGGTTTCAGAGTAGACACAGCCAGACACATTTCACGTTTATCGCTGAACACAATGTTTAACAAACAATTAAATGCTATTGGTGGTCAAAACTTCTATATGTTTGGTGAGATTTGTTGTCGTTACTCACAGGTATGGTATAGAGATCATGCCAGTGAATCTGTACCATTTTATACATGGGATGAGCCAGACGACTCATATTCAAGCCAGTGGAAATGGACAAATACTCCTGAAAACGTAAACGACAATATGAGCCTAACATTGAAGCATTGGGCGGAATACGATAACGTTAATAATCAGCCAACCAGCACCAACGCACTTTTAAACGGCAATGAATATCATACTCCAGATTACAGCCAATCGTCTGGCTTGGGAGCTATTGACTTTCAAATGCATTGGCAGTTTGACGATGCCAGCAATGCATTTGGTATAGCAAAGGCAGAGGATAAGTATTTTAACGATTCAACATGGAACGTTGTTTATGTTGAATCTCATGACTACTCACCAGACAGAGGTCAAAAGGATAGATTTGCAGGTGGTACAGCTACTTGGGCAGAAAACCTAAGCCTGATGTTTACATTCCGTGGAATACCTTGCTTGTATTACGGCGGCGAGGTAGAGTTCAAAAAGGGCTCGGTTATCGACGTAGGTCCTAACGCTCCCCTTAGCACCACAGGACGTGCATACTATGGTGATTATCTGGAGGGCAGCGTAACTGCTACAGATTTTAGCCAATATACAGCCAGCGGAACGGTAGCTGATACCTTAAACTCACCACTAGCAAAGCATATTACCAGACTAAATCAAATTAGACGTGAAATACCAGCCTTACAAAAGGGTCAGTATTCCACAGAGGGCGTGTCTGGAGATATGGCATTTAAACGCCGCTATACAGATGCTACACAGGGCGTGGACAGCTTTGTATGTGTAGCGGTTACAAACGCAGCCACATTTACAGGTGTTCCAAATGGTAAATATGTAGATGCTGTTACAGGTGATATTAAAAATGTAACAGATGGTAAGCTATCTATCGCAGCCTCTGGTAAGGGCAACATGAGAGCTTATGTGTTAAGCTCTAACGGTTTTACAGGTATTGATGGTAAGATTGGCGATAGCGGTTCTTATCTAAAATAATGTGACGTAAATTGTGTTACTTTACAGGAGGGTAAAGCCATGAAAAAAATTACTAGCTTATTTTTATCTCTACTACTGATATTGTCAATGTGTGCAGGGGCGACCACTGTCGCCTTTGCAGCACAGGGAGATATGGTCTACTTTGAAAAGCCCACAAGCTGGACAGGTACCCCAAATTGCTATGTATGGGGTACAGGTGGAACAAACAGCGATTGGCCGGGAACACCAATGAAATTAGTAAAGGGCAGCATTTATTCCTATGAGATGCCGGCAGAGCAGGAAAATATTATTTTTAACTGTGGCGGCTATCAAACAAAGGACCAAACCCTTCAGGGCGAGGACAAAATATTTAAAATCAGCACAGACGCTGATACTAAACAGGCGGATGGTGCATGGAGCTACTATGAGGATGCAGATAAAAAGCCCAGCGTAGGTGCTACACCAGGCACATCTTCATTTACAGATAAATTAGATGTTAAATTGGCAGCTAAAAACTCAACATCAGCAACGTATTCTGTTAATGGGGGCAGTGCTACAGCCTATACTAATGGTCAAATAATAACCATTGGTGCTGACGCTAAAATCGGCGATAAAATCACGCTGGATTTAGCAGCGGGTGATGGAACAGCAACAGTAAGTAAATCCTATACATATACAAAGGTTGCGTTTTCAGGTGCATATGTGTATCTGAATAATGAGGCTGGATGGACAACGTGTAACGTTTACTATTGGAACGGTTCCATGAATAATGGTTGGCCAGGTGTAAAGCTGACAGATACCCATAAGGATCCTAATGGCTATTATGTGTTGGCAATTCCCCAAGAGTATGTTGGCTCGGTTATTTTTAATAACGGTTCACAGCAATCTGATAATTTGGATATTAAAACAGGTCAGTCAATGATTTACAATAATAAGACAAATGTTTGGGAAGAGTACGACACCAGCGCTGTTCAGTTTAAAAAGGTTGGTACAGATGCGGCTTCACCTCAATATACTGACACGGATATAAATATATTTGCTGAGGCAACAGGTGGTAACGGCGATATTACCTACAAATTCTCTGTACAGTCAGGCAGCGTAGCTACAGTGCTTAGTGATTATTCAAAGGAATCCTCTGTTATGTGGTCACCGCAAAATTTTGGTGAATACAAGCTTATAATAGAAGTAAAGGATACCGATGGCAATACAAACAGCAGAACCTTAGATTATACAATACTGGATGATACTACCAGTGTACGACCTGTATTAAAAAGAATAACAACCAGTGGAAGCGATAAAGAGGTGCTTGTAGATGAAAAGGCAACTATTGATATTACTGCTACAGGCGGTGTTGTTGGAACAAACCTGTTATTCTATAAGGTAGAGGTTACTGGTCCATCAGGCGAAAAGGTTAACAAGCCTTATTACAAGCTGGATAATTCTTTTAGCTTTACACCAGATGAAATGGGAACGTACAAGGTGGCTGTTTCAGTACAAAATTCTAAGAATGCAACTGTTACTAAAATTTATGAGATTGATAGCGTGGATGCTATTACACCAGCGGGCGATCCAAAGGTTAGCAGCTTTACAGCCAGCAAGTCGGGTGATAGCCTAAAGACTGGTGAATCAATAAGATTTACAGCCACAGCATCAGGCGGTACAAAACCCTACGAATATAAGTTTTCAGTAAATGACAAGGAAATGCAGAGCTTTTCATCCTCTAATACATTTGATTGGTCAGCTGATACAGTTGGTCAGTACGTTGTAAGGGTAACAATAAAGGATAATGATGGAAAAACTGCACACAAGGAACGCATCTATAATGTAACAGAAGCTCCAACCGAATTAATGGGAGATGTTACATTAGATGGAGCTGTTGATATGAAGGACGTTATATTACTGCAGCAGTATCTAGCTAAAATCACTGAATTGTCAGAGAAGCAAAAATATGTTGCAAACGTTGATAAAAGTAGCACCATAAATATGAAGGATGTTATCTTGATTCAACAGTATATAGCTAAAATAATACCAATTCTATAATACAAAGATAGGAGGATTTAATTCCCGTGAGAATTATTAAAAGAACATTAGCTCTTTTGCTTACTCTTGTAATAATATCTACAGCAGCAATTATTACAACAGGTGCTGTTACAGATACAACAACAGAGGCGGCGGCTACAGAGGGCATTACAGTGTACTGTGAAAGCACCAGTGGCACACCTACAGTATATTATTGGAACAGCCTGCCACAAAATATAGAAACATCATACCCAGGTCCTCAGATGACAAAGGTGCCTAATGAGGCTGGTGGTAACTGGTATTCATATACCTTTAATAACGTTAGTAAAATCAATGTTATGTTTGTTATTAATGGCAAACAAACAAAAGAATTTACAGCCACTAACAACTATTGGTATCATGCTGATGGTTCATGGAAAACATATAATAAATACGCAACAGATTCTACAGAGCGTACAGATTTTAGAGAAGAATCAGTCTACTTTATAATTACAACACGCTTCTTTGATGGTGACACTGGCAACAACGTACATTGCTGGGACGATAAAAAAGCAAACAACCCAGACAGCGACCCTGCATGGCGTGGTGATTTCCAAGGCTTAATTGATAAGCTGGACTACATTAAAGCCTTGGGCTTTAGTGCTATTTGGATAACACCAGTTGTTACTAATGCCAGTGGCTACGACTATCATGGATATCATGCCTTTGACTTTTCAACAGTTGATGTTAGATATGAGAGCCAAGGTGCTAAATACGAAGACCTTATAAAGGCTATTCATGACAAGGATATGAAGGTTGTACAGGACGTTGTATGGAATCACACCAGTAACTTTGGTGAGAATTTCCTAGCAAAAATGTTTACTAAGGAATATTCAACTGTACAGGATTTAGCTGACACATCCAGTATGAAGGTAGTAGAGGGTTCTGACTTAGATAAAACATACCCAGACTACGATACTATGAATGGTGACCCACAATTCCAAGCCAGACTAAATATTATGAAGGACCTGAAAAATGGTAATCATGACCCAGATAACTATTATCACAGAGAGCAGAACATGGGTTATGAGTCATCCATTGAACAACAAGGCTCAATGGCTGGTGACTGTGTAGATATTAACACCGAAAACCCAGTGGTTGCTTCATATATTACAGATACATATTTAGATTACGCCAACATGGGAGTAGATGCTTTCCGTTTGGATACAGAAAAGCACGTTAACCGTTGGACATTAAACAGCGCTTATTTCCCAGCCTTCTCCAAAATAGATAATTTCTATATCTTTGGTGAGGTTTGTTCAAGAGTTCGTGAAACATGGAATCATAATATCCCATCTAGCTCACCTGCTTTCTTTACATGGAAGGAAACAGAGAGTGCATGGCAGAGCAATTGGAATACATCTGATCCAACAGCCAACATTGCTACATCAATAAAACACTATGATGCACACAGAGATCCATCAAGCTGTCCAACAAGCACAAACGCATTCTTAAACGGTAATGAGTACCATACACCTGATTACAGCCAGTCAAATGGCACAGGCATTATCGACTTTACAATGCATTGGAACTTTGAAAATGCTTCTAGCGCATTTAGAGCCGGTCTAGCTGAGGATCAGTACATTAATGATTCTACATGGAACGTAATGTACGTTGACTCTCATGACTATGGTCCTGATGGTATGGAGAAAACCCGTTATAGCCAAGGAACACAGGCTTGGGCAGAAAATCTAAATCTAATATTTACATTTAGAGGAATTCCTTGCTTGTTCTATGGTACAGAGGTAGAGTTCCAAAAGGATCAGCTTATTGACGTTGGCCCTAACCAGCCTCTAAGCACAACAGGTCGTGCTTACTTTGGTGACTACCTAGAGGGTAACGTTTCAGCATCTGACTTTGGTACTTACACAGCCAGCGGTAAGGTAAGCGAAACCCTAAACAGCACATTATCACAGCACATCATTAAGCTAAACCAAATTAGACGTGCTGTACCTGCACTGCAAAAGGGTCAGTATTCTGTAACAAACGTATCAGGTAATATGTGTTACAAACGTGGTTACACAGACGCTAAAACAGGCGAAAAGAGCTTTGCTTGTGTAGCAGTAACAAATGGTGCTACATTCTCATCTATTCCTAACGGAACATATATTGATGCTGTAACAGGCGATACAAAGAACGTTTCTAACGGAACATTAACAGTATCTGCTCCTGGTAAGGGCAACATGAGAGTATACGTACTAAGCTCTAGCGGATATACTGGAATCAGCGGTAAAATTGGTAATACAACCTCTTATATGAAATAATAAATTTTAATATAAGCTGTTTATCGGCTGGATAACAACAGGTGGCAACCACATAGCTGTGGTTGCCACCTGCTTTTTTGCCATATGTGAATAGTAAGGGTGGAATTTTCAAAACGAAGGTAAGTATGGTGGCGGTGGGTATCTAAAGTGCTGTGGCTATATTAGGGATGATATAATTTGCCAAGTAACAGGGTGTTATTCTTGAATTTAATAGACAACAGCTGTTTTAAAGCTGGAAGGGCTTTAGGAAGTATTAACTTTAAAAATATTTAATAGTACCTATAAAAATGCCCTGCGTGGAATGCATCAATATTCCCACAGAGCATTTTGTGTTTAAGAAATGTGTTGTCAGGGCTGCACGAAGGGAACATCCAAAAATTCCGTAACAGATAAGGCTAGGTTTCTGGCAATATTGCCGATGTTGTCACGTATCCATTGGGCGTCCTGTGGGTTGTCGTGATATGCTACTTCGATTAATACAGCAGGAGCTTTTGTTAAGCGCAGCTCCGCTAGGGTAGTGCTGGGGACTAGCTTTACCAGATTAGGGTTAGGGTATATTGCCTTGTAATTGTCAGCGATAATGGTGGCGGCGGACTTACCCTTAACACTATATGGATAGTAGTAAACATCGGCACCCTGTAGCTGACCTGCCATATTTGGCGGTGATGCGTTAGAGTGAATAGCCAGATGCAAATCATAGTCGCCTTGATTTGATTGGTCAATAGCCTGTCGCAGAGATTGCTCTGGCGAGTTTCTGCCTACGGTTATACCGCTGGCAATCAAGTATGGTATTAGTTCATCTGCTATCAGGTTCATATAATACTCTTCGTTTCCACCGTCTACATATGGATTAAACTCCTGCAATGATGGACTAATAAAAACAGATGGCATTTAATCATCTCCTTTAATATTCTATGGTGAAGACTCATTTGTGTTCTACGACTTTTCTAATTTCTGTAAAAAAGCCTTGCCGTTGTCCTTTGACGAACGCAGGTATCGTCCTAAATTATACAGGCATTCCTTGTCTTTTGTTATGGTATTGCTTTTTTCTTGACAGATTAGTGATGCCTTAAAGCCAAGCTCCTTTACAACAGACTGTGCCTCGTCACATACAGCACCAAAGGGATATGTAAAGGTGTCAGGTATTAATTTTAGGTTTTCTTTAAAACGGTTTTGTGCCTGAGTTATGTCATCGGCAATTAATTTTTCATATGTGGTAACCTTTTCGGCAGTTTTTTTCTTTATACCTATTCGCCCTCCTTTATTGCTGTGCATATTATAGCTGTGGTTTTGTAGCTCTACAGTACCGCTGTCCACCATTTCTTGTAGGTTGCTCCATGTACAATGACCGTATGTGGGGGAAATGTCTGGTGTATCGGTATATCTGTCAGCATAATATCCAATAGGCGACAGCACCATTTTGCATTGATACTGCTTTAATAGTGGATATGCGTATACATAATTGTTGTAATACCCGTCATCAAAGGTTAGGATGATAGGCTTTTCAGGCAGGGCTACATCATTATATACATAATTTATTAGATCCTTCATAACTATTGTTGTATATCCCATTGTTTTTAAATTTTTTAAATCGTCCTCAAATTGCTGTGGGGATATAACATATTCTCCCTGTAGCTTTTTATCGTTTAATATGCCGTGGTACATTATAATGGGTACGTTTATGCCATCCTTCTCCTGATTGGTGTCAGCAGCAGTGGCTACGTATTCATGATTGTAGCCAGAGGTGAGTATGGAAAATACTATGGAAACTGCCACTAGCAATATACCAACAACAGCATAGCCTTTTAGGCGAAATTTACAGTAGATGCAAAGTCCCCCTTTCAAAATAATATATTCTTTAATATTTATATATATTCGGCTAAAATGGGAAGATATGTTAAAAATTATAAAAAAATATTAAAAAACTATTTACAACTCAGCTTAAATGTGCTATTATCAATACATAATCAATAATGATTACTAAGTTATTTGCACATTAGCAGGGTGAACTGCTGACAAACAAATTTACAATAAAGGAAGATTGCTGTGGCTAGGAAAAATTTCAGTAAGAAACGTGAAGCTATATATGAAGCAATTTGCAGCACAAAAAGTCATCCCTCAGCAGAATGGGTGTATAATACGCTAAAGCCTGAGTATCCAGACCTTAGCTTAGGAACAGTTTATAGAAATATGAATGGGTTTAAGGATGATGGTATGATATTATCCGTAGGCTCTGTAAATGGTCAGGAACGCTTTGATGGAAACACAAAACCACATTCACACTTTATTTGCAATAGGTGTGGCGATGTAATAGATATTGAAAATGTTCCATATAATATGCAGGCTGATGAAGTTGTAAGAAACGTTAGTAATTGTGATATTGATTATCACCTTACCTTCTTTTATGGTATATGTGGTAAGTGCAAAAATATAGAAGAGGATAACAATTAACGATATTTTCCGAGTTATCGGTTAATATATATTAGACTAATAATTAAAAACTATTAAAACTTATTAAAAGATGGAGGAAATAATAATGAAAAAATTTGTATGTTCTATTTGTGGTTATGTTCATGAGGGTGACGAAGCTCCAGATTTTTGCCCACAGTGTAAAGCACCAAAAGAGAAATTTAAAGAGGTTGACGACACAAAGCTAAGCTTTGCCGCTGTTCATGAGGTAGGCGTAGCAAAGGGTGTTGATCAGGAAATATATGATGGTTTAGTAGCTAACTTTAACGGTGAATGTTCAGAGGTTGGTATGTACTTGGCAATGGCTAGAGTAGCGGACAGAGAGGGATATCCTGAGGTTTCTGCTGCATTTACAAAGTATGCTTTTGAAGAGGCAGAGCATGCAGCTAAGTTTGCTGAGCTATTAGGCGAGGTTGTTACTGACAGCACAAAGAAGAACCTAGAGCTACGTGTACAGGCTGAAACAGGTGCCTGTGCTGGTAAAATGGATATCGCAAAGAAAGCAAAGGCATTGAACCTAGACGCTATCCATGACACAGTACACGAAATGGCAAAGGACGAAGCTAGACATGGTGCTGGCTTTGCAGGTCTGCTGCAAAGATACTTTGGCTGATTTCCTACTGTTAGTCTAAGTCTTATTTCAAAATAATAAACAACAAAAGCCCGACTTGTGATTTTACTTACAAGTCGGGCTTTTCATTAATTTAAGCCATAGGGTTAATAATACCTTTATGGTTTATTCCAGAATAGCTTTACTCTATGTACAAATGTAGTCGTTATAGTTCCCGTGTTCGTCTGATGATTGTTACATAGCAATAACAGGATTACCCAACTTAATAGTGCCTTGGACTTTGCATTATAGCCTTATTGTATATTTGTTAGCACGCCTGCTGTGGATGTGGGGCGTATATGGTTGGTTTTTATCAATAATAGATATAGGGCTGTATTAGGGTGATTAATAAAACGCTGTAGGACATATGTGGCTTTTATAATAGCGTGACTGATAACACCTGTGGGTATATATGTTAACAATGTATAGAAGACGTTTTCAGCTTTAAAAATCGCAGACATAATGGGTAAAGGACGAAAAAAATCGGTTTATACAGCATAGTTGGGATAATGTGGTTTTTGCAACATTTAATATGGAAAAATAAAAAGAAATTTGCGTAAAATATCCTATAATAATTGACAAAGTGGTAGAAAAAAACGTATTATTATAGATGTTTGATAAAATGACTAAATTGGATAAAAAATTTATTGGGGGTGCGTTTATTGGCAAAGAATTTAGTTCTATCACTAAAGGATATTTTTGTACAGTTTGATGGCGAGGTTATACTAAACGGTATAGACCTAGACATTAAGGATGAAGAGTTTGTAACACTGTTAGGACCTAGTGGTTGTGGTAAGACAACGACGCTTAGAATTATCGGTGGCTTTTTAGACCCCGAACGTGGTGACGTGTATTTTGAGGATAAACGAATAAATGATTTACCCCCAAATAAACGCAACGTTAATACCGTGTTTCAAAAGTATGCTTTATTTCCACATTTGAATGTATTTGAAAATGTTGCATTTGGACTTAGGCTGAAAAAGCTGTCAAAGGCAGAGATAGAAAAGCAGGTAAAGAGAATGCTTGCTATTGTGGATTTAAAGGGATATGAAAAACGTCCTGTATCCAAGCTAAGCGGTGGTCAGCAGCAGCGTGTGGCTATTGCCAGAGCCTTGGTATGTGGTCCAAAGGTACTGCTGCTGGACGAGCCGCTAGGTGCCTTGGATTTAAAGCTTAGAAAAGATATGCAGATAGAGCTAAAACAGCTTCAGCAGCAGCTAAAAACCACCTTTATATATGTTACACATGATCAGGAGGAAGCGTTGACCATGTCTGACAGGGTTGTTGTAATGAACAACGGAAAAATAGAGCAAATTGGTACTCCTATTGATATTTATAATGAGCCTGCCAATGCCTTTGTGGCTGATTTTATTGGAGAAGCCAATATCTTAAACGGAGTAATGCTGGAGGATTGTCTGGTAAGGTTTTTGGGCAGAAAATTCAAATGTGTAGATAAGGGCTTTAAACCCAATCAGCCTGTTGACATTGTTGTACGTCCCGAGGATGTAGAGGTGCTGTCACCTGATGATGAAAATGCACAGCTTCAGGGGGTTGTTACAGACGCTGTGTTTAAGGGCGTACATTATGAGATGAGTATTGATTGTGATGGCTTTTGGATACTTATCCACAGCACCGCCTGTCAGCCTGTAGGTGCAAGGATAGGTATGAGGATTGTACCCGACAATATTCATATTATGAACAAGCTGTTCCCAACAGCTGACAATATATTTATTGCTAAGGTGGTAAGCTGTAGCCCAGAGGAAAACAGTATTCAAATTGAAATAGAGGGCAAGAATGTAGAGGTTAAAAACCAATCATACCCAGAGGGTGTATTGCTGAAAATTACATTACCGCCTCAGGGGGTGTACATAGCAGGTGACGGTAACGGAGATTTAGAGGCATATATTGAATCTGTTATTTATAAAGGTGAACATAACGAGATTATACTGGAAACTGACGAGAGCAAATGGATTATGGACAGTGATCAGGATGAACAGGTAGCAACATATGTACCTATCTGCTTCAACTTTGAAAAGGCAACCTTTGAGGTTATCAAAGAAGAAGGGGCGGTGGGAAATAATGAAATCTAAGTCACCTGCATATCCTTATTTGTTATGGATGCTTATTTTCACTATTATCCCACTAATCATGGTGGTGTACTATGCCTTTACAGATTCCAACGGAAATTTTACGCTGCAATCCTTTGCAGACAGCTTATATTATACAGATGTTTTTGTGCGTTCCTTGTGGATTTCTTTGTTGTCAACTGTTATTTGTTTAGCTATAGCGTATCCCTTAAGCTATATAATGGCAAGAGCTAAAAAGCATTCCCAGAACCTTGTTGTTATGCTGCTGATGTTACCTATGTGGATGAACTTTATTTTAAGAATTTACGCATGGGTATTGCTGCTGCAAAATGACGGGCTGGTAGATATGGCTGTGAAGTTTTTAGGCTTTGATGTGGCATTAATGGGTAACATGGGTGCAGTGGTGCTAGGTATGGTATATAATTTTTTACCATTTATGGTACTGCCTATTTATACAGTAATGTTAAAAATAGATAATAGCCTGATAGAGGCGGCACATGATTTAGGGGCTAACAAATTCAGAGTTTTTTCAAAGGTGGTTTTCCCACTTAGCGTACCGGGTATTATATCAGGTATTACAATGGTGTTTGTACCTACAGCCAGTACATTTTTAGTAGCCCAGTACCTAGGTGGTACAGGGGATAAAATGATAGGCGACGTTATCGAAAATATTTTTCAGCGAGATAAGGGAGTAGGTTCAGCGTTGTCCTTAGCCTTGATGGTGTTTATCCTTGTCTTTATTGTCATTATGAACAAGTTTGGTGACGAGGAGGCGGCTGTAGCGTGAAAAAAATTGGTACAAAAATATACGTTGGATTGGTTATGCTGTTTTTGTATTTGCCTATTTTACTGCTTATCGTATATTCCTTTAACGATGGTAAAACCTCGGTATGGAAGGGCTTTACCTTAAAATGGTATGTAGAGCTTTTTAATAACTCGGCTATTATGTCCTCCCTGTACAATACTATATTAATCGCTGTTTGTGCTTCTGTTATATCAACAATATTAGGTACAGCGGCGGCTATTGGTATTTATAATATGAAGCGTCCCTTACGTACAATCGTCAACAACGTTTCTAATATTCCTATTATTAACCCAGAAATAGTAACAGGTGTATCCTTTATGCTGTTGTTCGCTTTTTTGGGAGGTATATTAAATTTTGAAATGGGCTTTGGAACCGTATTAATAGCACATATTGGTTTTTGCACTCCGTATGTTGTATTAAACGTAATGCCAAAGCTTCGGCAAATGGACAATAGCGTCTACGAGGCGGCTCGTGACCTAGGGTGTAACAGCGGTCAAGCCTTTAGAAAGGCTGTACTGCCTGAGATTATGCCCGGCATTATATCGGGCTTATTAATGTCGTTTACCTATTCCTTGGACGACTTTGTTATAACCTACTTTACACGAGGACCAAAGTTTCAGACACTGCCAATTGAAATTTACACAATGCTGCGTCGCAGAATTTCACCTACGATAAATGCCCTGTCAACGCTGCTGTTTGTGACGACCATTGTTATTTTGATTGTAGTAAATGTACGTGAAAGACGGGCAGAAAAAGCAAGGGGAGAATATTAAGAGCATTTCTTAATACTATATATAATAATATGAAAAGAGGAATCAAGCAAATGAAAAGAACTTTATCAATTATTTTGGCGGCCACCATGATAGCTGCTGTTGGTGTTACATTGGGCGGCTGTGGTGGAGGCACACAGGAAAAACAGGAAATCAACGTATTTAACTGGGGTGAGTATATATCAAACGGCGAGGGCGGTACAATGGACGTTATTGCAGAGTTTGAAAAAAAGTACAACATAAAGGTTAATTATACAAATTATGAATCCAACGAGGAAATGTATAATTTAATAAAAAGCAGTAACTCGGCATATGATGTTATCATACCATCAGACTATATGATAAGTAAGCTAATTGCTGAGGATATGCTAAATGAGATTAATCTTGATAATGTTCCCAATTATTCTAATGTAATGGACGATTACAAAAACTTGCCATTTGACACAGACAATAAATACAGCGTGCCTTATTCCGGCGGTGTTGTAGCTATGGTTTACAATACAGATATGATAAGCGAAAAACCAACCAGCTGGAAGGTATTGTGGGATAAACAGTACAGCGGCAACATATTGATGTTTAATAATTCCAGAGATGCTATGGCGATAGCAATGCAGTTAAAGGGTATAACCCCTGATGTAGTAACAAAGGCTGACGTTGATACAGCTACATCATATTTAAAAGAGCAAAAGCCATTGCTAAAGCGTTATGTTATGGATCAGGTATTTACAGAGATGGAGGGCAGTCAGGCTGCTGTCGCACCATACTACGCTGGTGACATAGCTATGATGATGGAAAATAACGAAAAGCTGGATTATGTACTGCCAGAGGAAGGCTCTAACCGTTTTGTGGACTCTATGTGCATACCTAAGGGCAGCAAAAACAAGGAATTGGCTGAAAAGTTTATTAACTATATGCTAGAGCCAGAGGTAGCAAAGGCAAACGCTGAATATATTGGCTATTCTACACCAAACCAAAAGGCATATGACCTTTTAGATGATGAAATGAAGAATAATGAGCTAATGTACCCAACACAGGAATATTTAGATAAGTGCTACTACTTCTCCAATTTGCCAGATGATGTATATAACTATATGCAGGAGCAGTTTTTACAGGTGCAAAGCTAAAAACTATTAAGCTAAAAGGTAGCGAGAAATCGTTACCTTTTTTCTTTGTTTTTTGCGTCCAATAGGCATGACTAGGTGGCTGTAACGAAATAGCCGAAAAAAGCGAGCCAAAGGACTGCGTAGGCAGTGCAGAAGGCTCGCTTTTTGGTATAATTCAATTGATGAAAAATAAAAATAACCCAGTACTATTATCTTACATATTATCGGAATGTGCAAATAAAATTTGATGAATTTTATGCAAAAAATAATACCAGAAAACGACAGAGTTATATTTAGATGGAATCCTTGAGGAAATAGAAGCTTCTATGGAAGCACCCGGCGGTTGCTGGAATTATCGTTTTTCCACAGATGTATCCTCTTAAATTTGGGCAAAAAAAGTAACCACCCCGTCGGATGGTCGCTCTTTGTGTTGGCATCTCCCTATTTTCCCAGGCCGTTACCAGCCAAGTATCTTCGGCACCACTGAGCTTAACTTCCGTGTTCGGTATGGGAACGGGTGGACCCTCAGCGTCATCGGCACCAACTTATTGTGCAATCAAAGCTTGACTGCTAGAACATTATAACATTACTATCACAAAAATGCAAGGGTTTTTGCAAATTTTTTTAATTTGTGGCAAAAACCCAAAAAACAAATCCGTCACATAATAAAATCCTATAAGGTTAGCAGGCTTTTTTTGATTGTCAATTATTTGTTTAACAAGGATTTATCTATAAATTTACTCCCAAGTAACGTCTTATGATAATGGCATTATGATAAAAACTTATAAAGCCATCTAAGCTGTAGCAGCAGCTAGGGGAAAGCTTAATATACAGCAAGCGTTGGTACAACATATCAGAGCTCTTGCAGTATATATTTAAAGACAAAAAAACGACCACCCTATTGGGTGGTAGCTTATGGTGTTGGCATCTCCCTATTTTCCCAGGCCGTTACCAGCCAAGTATCTTCGGCACCACTGAGCTTAACTTCCGTGTTCGGTATGGGAACGGGTGGACCCTCAGCGTTATCGACACCAACTTATTAACTTTTGTTTTTGCCGTCGTTCTCGACTGCTTGATTATTATATCACCCCGTTTTACAAAATGCAAGCTTTTTTTACAAATTTTTTAAAAAAATTTTACATCCACTATATCCCTGCTGATTTTCATCTTACACACAGGTTTGGCAAGGCGTTTTCCCATTTTTGACCATAACTTATTTTTTATAAAGAGTAAAATCCTTAGAATGTATAAAAATATAACATATTCTTGCAGGATTAGCCAGTTTTCTTCTAATTGACTTAATATAGAAAAAAAGGTAAAATAACAGTTAAGTATAACAATAATAAGTTTAATAAAACGACAATGAAAGGTCCGTATAGCAATGAACATTTTAGAAAGTTCATCATTAATGATTAGTTCTCTATCTGTATATAAGGGAATATTAAACAGAACCGTGCCAAAGGCATTTTACAAGCTGTTATGTGCCTATGATTCTGAACCTATGGAATTCACCACTGCATGGGGCGATTTTTTCTATTTATTATGTGAGCGTGGATACAGCGACAACTTATGTGGCTGTATTACAGCTACTGCTTTTTACGACGAAAACTGCTTTTCCAGAGCCGCAGCTGCCGGTAAGGAAAAGGATTTACCTTTAGAGGTAATTAAGGCGGCAAGACGAGATGTTGAAGCCATTGTAAGGGTGGGTTCTATGACTCCCGACGAAATTTTAGAGGGCTACAAATACAAGGACAAAATACCTGACATTATTAATACGCTGCCACGCTGGCAGGTTGGTACTCCTGTACAGCAGACTGCCCATATTGATACTTGTATAGAAAAAATGGCAGATTTCTACAGACATCATGGCTGTGGTATGTTTGCTAGATATAAGGCCTTTATTTGGCGTGATGGAGAAATTGAGCCGGTACTGCATCCTGATGACATATCCTTGGATGAGTTAAAGGGCTACAAATATTCTAGGGGCTTGGTTGTTGACAATACTACAGCCTTTATAAACGGACAAACAGCCAATAATTGCTTGTTATATGGAGATAAGGGTACTGGCAAATCCTCTACAGTTAAGGCAATTGTAAACCAATACTGTACAGAGGGCCTACGCATTGTTGAAATGCCAAAGGAGCGTTTAAGCGACTTTCCTTTATTGGTAGATAAAATAGCAGCTGTTCCTATGAAGTTCCTTATTTTCATAGATGACCTGTCCTTCCAAAAGCAGGATACCAGCTACGCATCACTAAAAGCTGTACTAGAGGGTGGTTTAGCGGCTCGTCCATCTAATACCCTTATATACGCTACGTCCAACAGGCGTCATTTAGTAAAAGAAAGCTTTGCCGACCGTGACGGTGATGATTTACATAGAAACGACAGTATGCAGGAAAGCTTGTCCCTATCAGATCGTTTTGGACTGGCCGTTAACTTTTCAGCCCCTAGTAAGGACAAGTATCTGGATATAGTCAATGCCATTGCCAAGCACAAGGGTGTGGACATGGAGGAAGATAAGCTGTTCTTTGAGGCTGAACAATGGGCACTTGAGCGTGGCGGTCGCTCACCACGTTGTGCCAGACAATTTATAGACTCCCTATTTACTGACAAAAAACAATAATTTCGGAGGTAGAAATAATGGTTAAAAAACTTTTATCGGCAGTTGTAGCGGTATGCTTAGCTTTTTCCTTAACAGCCTGTGACGTTCCGTACATTGATAAAGTACAATCAGAATACCCTGTTACCATAGGTCATACAGCTATACACCAACCACCTGAAAAAGCGGTTGTTCTAAACGATTCTATTGCTGATATAATGATAGCCTGTGGTTATACGGATAAAATAGTTGCCAAAGGTGACAACTGCACTCAACCAGAGCTGTCAAATATACAACAGGTTGGCAATGCCGGTCAGCCTAATGTTGATGCTATCATTTCGGCTAAGCCTGAGATTGTATTTGCTGATGACACTATCTCTGCAGAGGCCTACACAGCCATGACTGATAAGGGTATTACGGTTCTGCGTATGGCGGCTGCGGCTGACCATAACAGCTTAGCTGCTATGTATAAAAAGCTTTGCTCTGTCTTTGACGGTAATATTACAGGTAATGAAAAGGGAATAACCATTGCCGATGATATAATAGTCAATATGTCCTTAATCCGTGAAAGTGCACCAGAAAGTAAGACCGCTACAACCGCCTGTTATATTTTTGATATGAATGGCAGTGCTGTAACAGGGGATATGTTTGCCAGCGAAATATTAACCAGTGCCGGTGCAATTAATATTGGCAGCGAGGTAACAGGGGGTACCCTGTTGATAGAAACCTTGAAAGCCCAAAATCCAAATTATATTTTTTGTGCAGAGGGCTTAAAGGCACAAATTATGAGTAGTGATGATTTTAAAACAATTACAGCTGTTAAAAAAAGCCGAGTTTACGAAATCCCCGCTACTGAAATGACACGTCAGGGTAATACTATTATAAAGGGTGTAGAGGATATTAATGCTATACTTTTCGCTGCTCTGCAAACGGATGTGGCACAAAGCGTTGAGGCTGATTATGGCATAGCAATTTCAGAGGATATGAGCTATACCACAGGTGACGAGGACGACAATGTATTGGCTATACAAAAACGTTTGGACAGCTTAGGATATATGCCAATAGAGCCTACAGGCTATTTTGGAGCTTCCACAGCCACTGCTGTTTCAGAATTTCAAGAAAACAACGATTTAGATAGCCGAGATGGCATAGTTAACTACACAACTTTAAAGGCACTGTTTTTATCAAGTGCTGTAGAACGTGCAACTGCTGCACGATAACATGATACTATGCTCTAACAGACAGAACAATAGACCAGATATGCTAAAATTTCATCTAACGTTCTATTTCACGGTTAATATAAAACAAATATAACAGCTGTCTTACCAGTTGGTAGGACAGCCTATTTTTTAAGGTGGTATAAAAGTGACTAATAAAGAAGACCAATGTCCACAATACAAAAGATGTAACGGATGTCAGCTGCAAAATATGACCTATGACCAACAGCTGAGGTGGAAGGAAATTAAGGTAGAACGCTTACTGTATTCCTTTGGAAAGATAAACAAAATTAAAGCCATGGATAACCCTACACATTATCGTAATAAGGTGCAGGCTGTATTTCGCACAACAGTAGGTGGAAAAATAATATCTGGAGTATACCAGTCCGCAACTAACGGAATTGTAGCGGTAGAAAGCTGTATGCTAAACAATAAACGTGGTGACAGAATAGTAGTAGCTGTACGAACAGTGATGAAACGTTTAGGAATAACGACCTACAACCCTAAAACCGACAAGGGCTTTGTAAAGCACGTGTTAGTTAGGACCGCCGCTAACACTGGGGAAATAATGGTTGTTTTAGTAACAGCCACAGAAAAATTTAACCAATCAAAGCATTTTGTAAAGGAGCTGTTATCGCTGTATCCTAAAATAACAACTATTGTACAAAATGTTAACGATAATCCGTTTAAGCTTATGTTAGGTGGTAAGGAAAGAATTCTGTATGGCAACGGGTATATTTTTGATAATCTATGTGGCTGTAAATTCAAAATATCACCTGGATCATTTTATCAGATTAACTCTGTACAAACTGAATATTTATACAACAAGGCTGTTGAGATGGCAAAAATAAACAGCGACACCACTGTTTTAGACGCATATTGCGGAACAGGAACAATAGGCTTGATAGCAGCTAAGCACGCAAAAAATGTTGTAGGCATAGAGATTAGCGGTTCAGCCATAAAGGACGCTAAGGAAAACGCAAAGCTTAACAACAGGAAAAACGCATTTTTTTATAAAGGGGATGCTGGCAAGTTTTTAGAGGAGTGGCAGTCAGATGACGAGAAGCCACAGGTTGTGTTTATGGACCCGCCACGTGCTGGCAGCAACCGTGCCTTTTTAAATGCGTTGGTAGCTGCAGCACCACAGCGTATTGTGTATATATCATGTAATCCAGAAACTCAACAGCGTGATTTAATGTTTTTGACAGAACATGGTGGCTATCAGGTCACTGAAATACAGCCTGTAGATATGTTCCCTTACACTAATCACGTTGAGACGGTAGTATTGATGTCAAGGGTTGAGAAGTAATGTGTGAAAAAGGCTTGAATTAAAGGGATTTCCGAGAGTTGGGGGTTAAACTCCGGCTCTCGGATTTTTTGCGTTTAGGCAGTGGCCAAACATATCCACGGTTAAAATGCCGTAGGGTTGAGTTGATGGAATGAAAATGGGTAGGTTGGGTTGATAGGATTGTTAATGAGAAGTAACTTATATATTCGTATGAAATCATATATATTCATATAAAACCGTTGAAAATCATACGAAAGTATGGTATGCTTAAAGCCAAAGGATTGGAGGGATAAATGTGGATATAAACATATCTGACAAATGGGTAAGCATCGAATATGCCGCAGAATATCTTGATATAAGCCAAGATACGATTAGAAATTGGATAAAAAAAGAAAATGGAATTCCCGCGCACAAAATAGGAAAACTGTGGAAATTTAAATTATCTGAACTTGATGAATGGGTAAAAAGCGGGAAAAGTGCTTATTCAGAAGGAGAAATTAAATGAGATTTATAGGTTGTAAAACACTTTTGTTAGATAAAATTAAAGAGGTCATAGATGAGAATGCCCCGGAAGCAAAGACATTCTGTGATATTTTTTCGGGAACATCAGTTGTTTCAAGATATTTTAAGCAGTGGTATGAAATCACTTCAAATGACATTTTGTATTTTTCATTTGTTTTGCAAAGGGCAACAGTTGAAAATGATACTTTGCCTTCATTTTCTGGATTAGATCAGCTTGGAATTGATGACCCTGTGCAATATTTTAATGAAATGAAGCCAGCAGAAATGGAAACATTAGAGCAGGAAAAACGTTTTTTTCAGAACACATATGCCCCAACTGGTGGCAGAATGTACATCAATGATGAAAATGCGTTAAGAATAGATTATGCAAGAAACACTGTTGAGGATTGGCATAACTCATCGCTAATAACAGATGATGAATATTTTTATTTAGTGGCTTGTATCGTTGAGGGGATACCTTTTGTTTCAAATATTTCTGGTACTTATGGGGCATTTCACAAACAATGGGAGAAACGCTCATATAAAAAATTTGAATTATTTAGACTTGATGTGTTGACAAATAATAAAAATAATAAATGCTACAACGAGGATGGAGTTGAACTGCTGAAACGTTTAGAAGGAGATGTTTTGTATATTGACCCTCCCTATAATGGACGTCAGTATTTGCCCAACTATCATGTTTTAGAAACAGCGGCGAAATATGATTTTCCAGAAGTTAGGGGTGTTACTGCGCAAAGACCTTATGAGAATAACAAGTCTGATTTTTGCTTAAAAGGAAAAGTAATCGAGGCCTTTTCAAATTTAATTGAGAATGCCCAATATGGACATATCATTTTGAGCTATAGTACAGATGGACTTATGTCCGTTGAAGATATTGAGGCTGTAATGAAAAAATACGGCATTGCAGATACTTTCAGAATCTATGAGATTCCATATAGAAGGTATAAAAGCAGAACACAGGGAAAGAAAGATGAATTAAAGGAGCTACTTGTATATGTGCGCAAAAATAAAAAGTGATAAATATATAAAAAGTCCTTTGAATTACACAGGAGGAAAGTATAAGATTCTTGCTCCAATTTACGAAATCTTACCGGAGCGTGTTGGTACTTTTGTTGATTTATTTGCAGGTGGATTTAATGTCGGAATAAATGCTAATGCATCAAATATTATTTGCAATGACCAGATTAATTATATTATTGATTTGTATCAGTATTTCCAATCGCAATCAACAGAAAAAGTGATACAGGAAATTAGCAGAAGAATAGATGAATTTGAATTATCACAACAAAATGCAGATGGCTACAATAAACTGAGAAGTCGATATAATAAAGAAAAAGATATAATGGATTTTTTTGTGTTAATATGTTTTGCATTTAATCATCAGATTCGATTTAACAATAGCCATCAGTTTAATACTCCATTTGGAAAAGAACGCAGTAGCTATAATAGAAATATAGAGAATAACTTGATCCTATTTTGCGATGCTATACATTCAAAAAATATTAACTTTTTGAATACTGATTTTCTGTCTGTAGATTTGTCTGCTTTGGGAGAAAATGACCTTGTTTACTGTGACCCTCCATACTTGATTTCTACTGGGTCATACAATGACGGAAAACGTGGATTTAAAGACTGGACAGAGAAAGAAGAACATCAACTGCTCGACCTTTTGGATCGACTCAATGCTCACGGAGTTATGTTTGCTTTGTCTAATGTGTTTTATCATAAAGGTATGTCAAATGAGATTCTAATAGAATGGAGCAAAAATTATATAGTTAATTATATTGACAAGTCATATTCGAATTGTAGCTACCATTTTAAGGATAGAAATGCAAAGACGGTAGAAGTTCTAATTACAAATTTTGAAAGGAGGGAGCCGGATTGTCAACAACTAAGTCTGCAGCTATAACTTTATACGAAGAGTCAGAAAGATTCAGTGATGCTTATCCGGAGTATGACCTTTCAAAATTGCCACAGTGGGTTAGAGATAATATTCAAGAGGCAAGGGTTTATGGAAATCAGAAAAAAGGTGTTATATTAGCTGACGGGCGCAAATATCATCTTGATAATAAATTAAATGATATGACCGGGAGAGATTGGACTTTTTTTATAAACTCAGTTTTTTCTACACATTATCCAACAAGAGGAACCGAAGGATATGCACATGAGATTAGAAAGATACACCCATCTCCTAAACCACCACAATTAATGAGAGACTTGATTTCTTTCTTTACTAAGGAAGGAGAACTTGTATTTGATTCCTTTGCTGGTGTTGGCGGAAGTTTATTGGGTGCTGCTCTTTGCAACAGAAAAGCCGCCGGAATAGATTTGAACCAAGAATACTTAAATGCATATATTGAAGCATCAAAAAAATTGGATTTACAAGTATATCCTACTATTTGTGGAGATTGCATTCAAATACTCCAAAATGATGCAGTTATGAACGAATTAATAGGAAAACAACAGATTGGACTTTGTCTCATTGACCCACCGTATGCGAATATGATGAGCAAAAAGAAAACGGGAGCAGATGCTTATATCCATGGTGATGTTGCTACACCGTTTACCAACGAAGCTGCTGATCTTGGAAATATGGAGCGTTCAGAATTTCTTGAAACATTAAAAAAATCAGTAGAATTAATGCTTGCGTATATGAAGACAGAAGGATATGTGGTTGTTTTTATCAAAGATTTGCAGCCACACAAAAAAGAAACAAATCTTCTTCATTCGGAAGTGGTCAACAAGCTAAATGAAATTCCAAAATTGTATTACAAAGGAATGAAGATTTGGGCAGATGAATCTGCAAAAATCTATCCATATGGTTATCCATTTAGTTTTGTTGCAAATCAGGTTCATCAATACATTCTTGTATTTAGAAAAGAGAAGCGCTAATGCAGCACTTCTCTTTTTTGAGTAAAAATTCAATTTCTTAATGAGCAGGCGAATGTTAGCTATATGTAACACCCGTGCCAGCAAATGCCGTTCTTATACATTGTGGTGCATTAGAATTGATTATAATCCGACCATTGTCAGCAAGATAGAAAAGAACTTTTTTATGTGGTATGCGTGTGCAATTTCCACCAAAAATGCTAACACACCTCATAATTTGAACGTTGCCATATGCTGGATAAATGTATTCTTGTTCTATGCTGTCATAGTTTTCGATTTCTTCAACTCCCAATTGCAAAGTGGAAAGCATTTTTCCTTCAACTAAAAGAATGAAGTTGGTCTGCTCATCGTAAAGAACAACATCTGGAAGGTAAAGATTATTGATACCGCTACTATCCTTTTTTGGAAGCGTAATTAACTGTCCACGTTTAGTACGGAAATATCCACGTTCACAGCCTGCGTGATTTTCGTAAACACAATACATTCCATGATACATAGTTTGTAAGTGAAGTAAAATGTCTGCCATTTTCTCTGAACGCTGTTCATAATGCCAATAGAGTTCAGGCATTGCAACCTGTGGTGGCATATTGATTCCGTCTAATTTCATTCCAAGAATATTGCATATGTACAAGAACTTGTTTTTTCCATGAGTACGATTAACATATTGCTGAGTAACACCGTGCATGGTTACCACAATATCCTTCGTCCAACCGAGTTTTCTTATACAAGCAGAGATCATTGAAAGGGCGCCTATATTAGGGTCATGTCCTATATTTCCTGCGGTAGCAGGCTTAGCTAATCGCCCAGACACTTCAATTCGATTATCAAATTTCTTTATTGTGATAGGGACATTTCCGGCTGGAGGCATTCTCATCGCTGCTTTAAATTGAATGAGTTCATCAAGATTTCTAAAGGGTTTAAACCAACGGCTGGTATCTTTTCCAACAACGGTTACGCCTAATGTCAGCAAGATATTTGTACCAAAAACGCTTGTGTCTGATGGTTTCTTTTCTTCTCTCGCCTCAAGTTCCTCATTATAAAGCATATACAGGCGAACATTGTTGTAATAAGGTGTTATATATACAAACTTAGAGCCTCTTTGGTATACTCCGGTATTACGAGATTCATCATCGCTTGTTTTAGTTTCTTCAATAGCCATAATGAGGTTATCTGCTGAATTCCCTTCGACGGGTGCATTAGGCTGCTTGAAAAGTAAAAAGTCAAGAAAGCTGGAATTACCACTAACTGTTTTGATAAAAATGTTTTGTGCTTTTCCAACACGTAAATTTTCTACTACGTAGATGAACTGAAAAAAACCATTCTCAATAATTGGCTTTATCTTAATTTCTCCGAGCATTGAAACAGAATCTGAAAAGTCAGCAGAATACATATTCACAATCTGTAATACAACAGACGGCTTGGGTCTTTCTTCGGTTAATAACCATAAATTGTCCATTTTAATTTCCTCCTAAGTTTTATAGTGATGTTTCTATCATCATCTGATAATGTTGTTCTTGCTCCATGGCAGTAAAGATACATTTGAAGGTTTCTTTAATCCTGTCGGCATCTTCCGAACCCTCCACATAATTGAGTCCGTCATTAAAGCCTTGCGTGTCAGATCCTATGTAATGCAGCATTGCGGTAACGGAGAGGAGCAAATCTCGGTTCTCGCTGCCATCTGCATTATAGCGAATAAATACATCTTCTCGTTTCAAAATGCGCTCTGACAGGCTTTGACCTTCATAACCGCTAATCTGTATAAAGTAGTATTCCAGTATCTGTCTGACGATTCTCATCAGTGCGGAAGATGATGTAACCTCATTGTATTCTCTCCAAAGCGCAGCATACGAGTTTTGCACAGGTGTGTAATTATGCTCGTATGCAGGTTCTTTGGAAAATGGGTCTTTCTTAGTGCAGAGAGTAATTGTGGATACATTATTCGATTTTTTTATCAAGTAGAAATTCACACAGTGATAGTATTTCAATCTGTCATAAGATACTTCCTTATGGAAGAAAGCATTATGCGTTAGTATGAAAATCTGTTTGATAAACTTTGGTGCATCAGCTTTTGCTGCAGAACCATTATTAAAACATATGGATATCAATTCACGGACGATGGAACTTACGATAAATAGTGAGCTGCTGTCCATGCTGGACACAGGGTCATCAATTACTATAATTCTATCCCGGAAAGTGCTGTCAGCGCTTTCTCTGCCAAGTACCTTATGGTAGAAGTATAAGAAGGCAATAAAGTTTCGCTCACCTTCACTCAAGCCGTGTGCCGGAGAACCATCATCACGAATGATTTCATATTTGTTAGGGTCATCAGCTTTTTTCTGTACCTTAAATCCTTGAAAACCAGAATCAGCCAATTTTTTATTGATGCTATTCATAGTAGAATCAATGTTTACTATTTTGCTGGAAAGTTTTGTGATTTCTTCCTTCAGAGCATTTCCATCATCAATGAGTTTCTTCATTGCTATTTTAAGTTGCTGTAATTCAGCATTTACAACTTTTAGGCTGTTCTGATAACTTGATATATCATCACGGACTAAGAATGCCATATGCTTCCAAATGGCAGTTTTACATTCTTCCTGTTTTGCCTGTCGAGATGAAATGATAATGTTGTTCTCATCAATAGCTGCATTAAGGGTATCTATGATTACATTGATTTCCTGTAACTTATCGTCAATACTTTCAATAACAATCGATGTAGTAGGAGCTGCAATCTTGTCAGCCAATTTACTTTTATTTAATTCCACTATTGCAATTGCGGTATCCAGTCGCCCATTATACTCTGTGAAGTCATTTCGGGGGAACTGATTGTTTGCATTCTCCTGCAAAGTGCTAATTACTGTATTTGCTGCGGATTCATACAAGCTTTTGAAGGACTGCAATGTCTGGCGGTCAGCTTCGTATTGCGCATCAAAACATGATGCAATCTGCTGTTCGTAGTCAGTTGGAAGTTTCTGATTGCAATACGGACATTTATCCCCGGCGGTATGACTGAAGTTTTCGTGTCCTTGCCTAATCCAGTCGGTTGCACCAATAGCACGAATAAAATCTGCAAATGGTGTATCTGCACTACTTGTAATGGCTTTAGCAAGAAGGTCGAATCCTGCGATTTTTTCTATTGCAATAGGATTTACAGGATTTAGTTTTGGATAAATAGTGGTGTCAGAGCCAAATGCTGTAGCATATAAGGCAGTCAATTCAGTAACATCACATTCCTTTGGAGCAGCAATGGACAATAATTCATCAACAAATACGGATTTACTTCCACGTTTATTCTTCATCGTGTCTGGAAAATCAGAACGAAAAGTTGCTGTGGCTTTCCAACAGGCATCATCAAGGGCGGAGCGGAGTGCAGCAGGACGTTTAGACTTATCATCACTTTCTGATTTCTTATCCTTATATTGTGTACCGAGGTCATTGAGTAGCACCTCTTTAGCATCAATTTCTTTCTGCTTTTCGATATTGCCTTCGCTCACGCTAAATACACCGGGCATTCCGGCATCTTCACGGATATTACGGCTGATAAAATCTCTGTCATAAACAAGCACATCATAATCAGACAGCGCAGGTGTTACGCCTGAACCGTCCGTAATTTGTTGTGCAATAGTAGATTTACCTACTCCATTTTTACCGAAGAAAAAGTTGATGAGTGTAGGTGTTATTGTAATATTGTGATAAGTACGACCATCAAGTTTAATAGAC
>CZCA01004693.1_pt1 | contig 52931 bp, 47 predicted proteins | sample 591981 | NCBI WGS metagenome assembly CZCA01 (sample SAMEA3556810, study PRJEB10932) | anaerobic digester metagenome | reverse complement strand
CACGCCGTTGACACCGATAACCAATATGATAGATGGGCTTGTATTTAAGCTAAGCTCATCACCGCCACGCAGCATATCTGCTGTGATTTCCTCCAGCAGACGATGAACCTCCTGTGGGTCAGTAATGCCTTCTTTTTTTACCCTTTTTCTAAGCTCTGCTGTAATAGCTGTGGCTGTTGTTACACCAACATCACCCATTACCAACAGTTCCTCTAGCTCCTCAAAAAGCTCCTCGTCTATCTTTGTAAAAGATTTTAGCATTGAGTCGATTTGCCCTACAACGCTATCCCTTGTTTTTTTTAAACCCTCTTTAATCTTACTAAATAGTCCCATGTGCATCACCCTTTATATAAATTCAACCAAAGGCTGTTAGTTATTACCTAATACCATCTTTGTAGCCAATTCTGTAGAACGCAGCTCCAGCAGCTTGGATATACCCTCATCCTGCATAGTTACACCATACAGCACATCTGCCTCTTCCATTGTACCACGTCTATGTGTAATTAATATAAACTGCGTATTGTCATTCATCAATCGTAGATATGAAGCAAAACGGTCAACGTTAACATCATCTAATGCTGCCTCTATCTCGTCCATTACACAGAACGGTGCAGGGCTTACTTTCATTATAGCAAAATATAGTGCAATTGCAACCAAAGCTTTTTCACCACCCGACAACGCCTCCAAATGCACTACTATTTTCCCTGGTGGGTGAACAATAATGTCTATACCGCTGGTTAGGATATCCTCTGGGTTCGCCAGCTCCAAATATCCCTTACCGCCGCCGAATAACTCTACAAAGGTTTTTGAGAAGTTTTCGTTTATATCCTTGAAGCGTGTAATAAATAAATCACGCATTTGGTTTGTAAGATCACCAATTAATCGCAAAATTTCTGTTTTAGATTTTTCAACATCCTTAACCTGTTTACTCATAAACTCAAAACGTTCTGAAACCTCCTTATATTCCTCAATAGCAGAAACATTCACCGAGCCAAGATTTTTAATTTTAGACCTTAACTCATTTAGGCGTTTTTGTGCGGTGGGAATATTGTCAATGGGTTTTGATGCTTCCCTTGCCTCACGAGGTGTCAGCTCGTATTCGTCCCATAATTTTGTGATAATATCATCATACTGCTTTTGCAAATTAATTTTTCGCTCCTCTAAACGTGACAGCTCTCGTCCTGCGTTTTCACGCTCGGCTGTTTTATCACGCTCAAGCTGACGAAGCTGTGATGTGCGTTTTTCCATTATGCTTCGCTGCTCATCTAAGCTGTTAATTTTCTCACGGGCAGACTTGGACTTTCCTGATAAGTCTGCTATATACTCATTTAACAGGTCTATTTGCGATTTTATGGAATTGATTTTATCATTATAGGTATCTATTTCGGACAGCAAGGATAGCTTTCGTTGTTCCCTTGAGCTTTCCCCGGACTGTGCCAAGGATATTTCCATATTTATGGTTTCTATATCCTTTTGAGCGGTAACAATTTCTAAACGTATATTTTGCAGCTGCTTAGAGTATTCCTCACGCTTAACAGTTAGCTGTTCTCTGCCACCTGTTATTTCATCAGCTTTTAGTTCAGCAGCTTTAATTTGTTCATTTAGCTTATCCAGCTCCTCTTGAGAGCTTTTGTGGATATCTCCTTGAGTTGTCGCCTTCTCACTACAAGCATTAATCTCAATCTGAAGCTGCTGCACATCGTTTTTCAGTGTTGTAAGCTCTGAAAAAGTACTTTTACAGGCAGCATCTATACGAATTTTCTCCTCTTGTGCTGAGGTTAGCTGTGCCTTTACACCTAAAATATCCGCCTCAGCCGCAGAATATTCTGCTTGAACCTCTTTGTATTCCTTATCTGTCTTCTGTAAATTCTCGTACAGCTTTTTGGCTATTTCTTTATTCTTCTCTATTTCACTGGCACGGGAAAGCAACCCTGATTTTTTGCCTTGTGAGCCACCAGTTAACGAACCACCGGCATTTACCACCTGACCGTCCAACGTAACTATTCTAAATTTGTAGCTATACCGTTTAGCAATAGCAACGGCGCTATTTAGATTTTCAGCTATTACAATTCTGCCCAGTAAGGATTGTAAAACACCCTTATAGGCATTATCACAGCTGCAAATAGATGATGCCACACCAACAAAACCGCTGCAATTTTCTAAACCATTTTCATGCAGCTCATAGCCTTTGATGTTTGTTAGTGGCAAAAAGGTTGCACGTCCTGCGTCACGCTGTTTTAGGTAGTTAATAGCACGCTTAGCGTCCTCCTCATTACCTGTAACAATATGCTGCATAGAGTTACCCAGTGCTGTTTCTATAGCAACCGTATATTGCTGTGGAACCTTGATAACTCGTGATACAGGTCCATGGATACCTGATAGGCTTCCACGCTGTGCCTCCTTTAGTACGATTTTAACACTTTGGTAGAAGCCCTCCATGTTTCGTTCTAAATCCTCTAATACCTTTATACGACGTTGACGCTCCCCAAAATCCAAGTGAAGCTTATCCCACTGCATTTTTAAAGAATCACGTTTTTTTAACCGATTTTCTATTTTTAGCTGACAACCACTAATAGTATTTGTTAGAGCCTCTACTCTAGCAGTCACGGCTGTTAGCATCTCTTTAAAATCTAAATTTCTAGTTTCCAGTTCAGCCAGCTTAGCAGATTTTATCTCATTAGCCTGTGTAAGTCCTTGTAATCGCTGCCTAGCGTCTGTAACAGATGCCAAGCTTGTCATTGCAGAAACCTTTATATCAGCTGCCCTAGCACTTAGCTTTGTTAATGTCAGTGATATTTCCTGCAGCAGGTCAGAGCTTCGGCTGGTGTTTGTATTTATCTCATTTAAAGCATTTTCACAAGTCTGATAGCTTAACTGTAATTCATCTATCTGTGCTGTATGGTTTTTTATTCTTGTCTTTTTTTCCTCAATATCCTTTTCAACATCCTTGGATGAAGTGTCCAGTGAATAAATTTCATTGGTAATTCGTTGGATATTTTCCTCATTATGGGCAATGTTATTTTCGGCAACAGAAATATTAGCCTTTTTATCTGCTATCTGTTCATCATATGATGATATTTCTCTGCGAATTTCATCTGCTGCTGAAGCCTGTTTACTATTTTCTAGAAACAGCTGTTCTGTTTCAACAGCTATTTTTTCAAGCTCCTCCTCAGCATTTTGGTGCTGGCTTTTGGCTATTACCAGCTTTTCCTCCTGTTCACGGATAACTCCTGCTGATTTGTCTAAGGTATTTAGCCACAGTGCAATTTCCAGCTCACGCTTTTCCCTGCTGTATTCTAAAAAAGCTTCTGCTTTTTTTGCCTGTGTGCCTAGGGGGCCTACCCTATCCTCAAGCTCCGTCAATATATCTCTTAGACGCACCAGATTTTCTTCAGTTCCCTTTAGCTTTCTTTCAGCCTCCAGCTTTCTGTATCTATAACGTGAAATACCTGCGGCTTCTTCAAAAACCTCTCGTCTATCCTCGCTTTTAGATGCAACAATGCTGTCAATTTTACCTTGACCAATCATAGAGTAGCCATCTCTGCCTAAGCCTGTATCCATAAACAGCTCATGTATATCCTTTAAGCGAACAGCAGCCTTATTAATCATATATTCGCTGTCACCGCTGCGATAATATCGACGTGTTACGGCTACCTCATCACCATTAAACGGCAATGCTCTATCCTTGTTTTCAACAGTCAGCGTTACCTCTGCATAGCCGTGTTTTTTTCTGCTGTCCGTACCGTTAAAAACCACGTCCTCCATCTTTGAACAACGTAATGCCTTAGGTGCTTGTTCACCTAAAACCCAACGGATAGCATCACTAATATTACTTTTACCGCTGCCGTTGGGTCCTACAATAGACGTTATACCCTTGTCAAAGGTTAATTTTGTTTTATCGGGAAATGTTTTAAAACCTTGTATTTCAAGTGACTTTAAAAGCACATTCTCAACCTCATTTACTTATGTTTTCCTCTATCTTAATCTCATCAGCTAAAATTGTATCATCAGCCTTTACTACTATGTTATAGCCAAGTTTAGATAATTTTTTTATGTTACTTTTCTTTTGTCCTATAAATTTAGACAAGGATTTTGGATTAACAAGGACAGTTTTATCTCCTGTACCTATGCTATGCCTTTGGCAGTATAATAAAAAATCATTATAAAAAATTTCACTTTGGCATAGCTCTGCAAATGCAGGATGCCACGGACCTGCCACACGATTTTCACCTACGCTGTCACTGCTGTGCAGTCCTAACCGTATAACCTTAATATTATTTTTATGAAAAAGCTGTAATAATTTTGCACACAAATTAACAGCATTGTCTAATGCAGGTACTATATATTTACCACTTCTGTACAAATCAGCAAGCTGAGTATTCTTCATTACTATTGTTGGATAAATACGCATAGTGTCAGGCTGTAGGTCAGCTAAAGCCTTTGCCGTATAATAATCCTTTTGGTCGTCACTTTTATACAAGCCAGTCATCATCTGAAGTCCTAATGAAAAACCATATTTTTTTATTAGCCTACTACTGTTTATTACATCCTGTGGTGTGTGACCACGATGATTGGCAATTAACACATCATCGTCCATGCTTTGAGCACCTAGCTCAATAGACGTAACACCATAGGATTTCAATATATCAAGTATTTCTGTATCAATACAATCTGGACGAGTAGACAAACGAATGCCATGTATTTGTCCACTTTTCACATATGTGTAGGCGGCCTTTAACAGGCTAATCATATATTGCCTGTCAATAGCTGTAAAGCTGCCACCAAAAAAACCTATCTCTGAATTTTGGGTATCGGTGGATATGCTGTTAAGTGCAATTTCAACAGCGTCTACAACGTCCTGTGGTGTAGGCTGTGTAGCTTGTCCTGTAATTTCACGCTGATTACAAAAGCTACACATATGTGGGCAACCATTATGTGGTACAAAAATGGCTATATTTGAGGTTTTCAATATCCCATCAGCTCCAGTGCTTCACGTGCTGCCTGCTGCTCTGCCTCTTTCTTGCTTTTGCCACCGCCCTTACCAATGACATTGCTATTTAAATGCACCTCTACAACAAAATGCTTGTTATGGTCTGGTCCGCTTTCACCTGCCAAAACATATTCTAAATGCTCCTCTGGGTTTTTTTGAATAATCTCCTGCAAACTTGTTTTGTAATCCTTAAATTTTTTAGGCTTTGTGCTTTTTATATCGTCGACTACAAATTTTAGCACAAACTTCCTTGCTTCCTCCATACCGCCGTCTAAGTAAATAGCGGCAATAACTGACTCGAAAGCATCTGCTAAAATTGATGGTCTGTCCTGTCCATTGCAATGACGTTCTCCACGGCTTAAAAGCAAATAATCACCTAGGTTAATAGAACGAGCAAAGCCTGCTAACGCCTTTTCACATACTAATGAAGCACGAAGCTTTGTTAGGTCACCCTCTGGCAGGCTGGGACAATTTTTATATATATAATCAGATACAACAATGCTTAGCACTGCATCACCTAAAAATTCCTGACGTTCGTTGCACTTAATATTCCTTTTGAACTCATTGGCATACGAAGAATGAGTAAGTCCAGTCTTTAAATAATCAATATTTTTAAATGTATAGCCTATTTTTTTTTCTAGCTCTTCCAATTATAATTCCTCCCTAATAACAGTGAATTTTTATTATTGATTTATATTTGAAGCAATTGCATCTACCACGTTACCCTCTACAAATTGTTTAGTTAGTCGTATAGCGCTTTTAAACGTAACAGCCTTTGCACTGCCATGTGCCTTGAAAACAGGTTTATTAACACCCATAATCGGAGCACCACCGTACTCGTTATAATCTACTTCCTTTGCCATTTCCTTTAGGTCTGTCATTACCAATGCCGCCGCCAACTTTGTTTTTATATTCTTTTTAAAAACCGCCTTAATTTTTGACATTAATGCTATGGCAACCCCCTCGTAGGTTTTCAGTATAAGGTTACCTGTAAAACCATCTGCAACCAGAACATCGCAGCCATCTAAGGGTATATCCCTGCCTTCTATATTTCCAACAAAATTAATAGGGCTGTTTTTCAAAAGCTCATATGCCTCGTGCTGTAAAGCTCCGCCTTTATGCTCCTCCGTACCTACGTTGGCTAAACCGACACGCGGATTTTTAATATCCATAACCTTTTCCATGTATATAGAACCCATAACGCCAAACTGCTGCAGCATTTCTGCACGACACTCGTTGTTAGCACCACCATCAGCTAACATGAGACAGCCACTGGTCTTTGGTATTAAAGGGGCAAAGGCGGGACGTTTAACGCCCTTTATACGTTTAACAAGCATAGCTGCACCCATAACCATAGCACCGCTGTTGCCAGCTGATACAAAGGCATCGCCCTCACCCTTTGTCAGCAAGTCAAAGCCCACGGCCATTGACGAATTTTTCTTTGACTTAACTACTACTGAGGCATCCTCATCGGTAGCAATAATCTGGTCAGCATTAACAATAGACATTTTGTTAAGAGAAATATTATTTTCGCCGGCAACCCTTTTTATAGTGTCTTTGTCACCTGTTAATATAATTTCTATACCATATTCTTCTACAGCCATGGCACTGCCTTTTAATATTTCCAGTGGTGCATTGTCACCACCAAAAGCATCTACTATAATTTTCATCTTGTTATTTCCTTTATATTAAATTTCTTCCAAAGCAATTAGTTTTTTTAGGGTTTCTATGGAGCGTTCACCGTACCTTTCAGCACGCAAGCGTTTATCCCTTATATGCTCTGGTAAAGCTGGTAAAATGCCAATATTAGCACCCATAGGTTGAAAATTAACAACATTGCTGTCACTAATATAGCTTGCCAATGAGCCTGTCATTGTTTCAGGCGGTAATACAACCGTGTCCTGTCCACCGTATCGTCTGGCGGCATTTATTCCTGCTAACAGACCTGACGCACCAGACTCCATATAACCCTCAACACCAGTCAGCTGACCTGCAAAAAACATATTTTCGTTTGTACGCAAGCTAAAGTCAGCATTTAACAGCTGCGGCGAATTAATAAATGTGTTACGGTGCATAACACCATAACGTGCAAACTCCGCATTTTTCAGTGCTGGTATAAAACCAAAGACACGTTTTTGCTCAGGAAATTTTAAGTTAGTCTGAAAGCCTACCAAATTGTACAATGTACCATCTGTGTTTTCTTTACGGAGCTGTAGTACAGCCCATGGTCTGTGACCTGTTTTGGGGTCACGCAGTCCAACCGGCTTCATAGGACCAAAACGCATAGTATCCATACCACGCTGTGCCATAACCTCTATTGGCATACAACCCTCGTACACCTTAGGATTTTGAACATCAACATTATGCAGGGGCGTACGGTGTGCATTTATTAGCTCATTATAGAATATTTCGTATTCTTCCTTATTCATGGGACAGTTAATATAATCGTCACCATCACCTTTATCATAACGAGATGCAGAAAAGGCACAGCTATAATCTATGCTGTCTGCTGTAATTATTGGTGCAGCCGCATCAAAAAAGCTTAATGCACCACCAAATTTTCCTTTTATGTTATTGGCTAAGGAGTCAGCTGTAAGGGGACCAGTAGCTATTACGCTTATACCAGCTGTAGGTAAAACATCTACCTCTGTATCCATAACAGTTACAAGTGGATGATTTTTTATTTTATCGGTAATCATTTGTGCAAAGCGTATTCGGTCTACTGCTAAAGCACCGCCCGCTGGTACTCTGGTTTTATCGGCACACTCCATTAATAAGGAATTCAGCTGACGCATTTCTTCCTTTAACATACCGGCCGCACTGGCAAGCCTGTCTGCCTTTAGTGAGTTAGAGCATACTAATTCACCAAAATTTTCATTACTGTGTGCTGGGGACATTTTATGTGGTTTCATATCAAACAATTGAACCCTTATGCCCCTGCTGGCTATTTGCCACGCTGCTTCACAACCCGCTAAACCAGCACCTATTACCTTAATACACAAATAAATTCACCTCTAATTTCGCTCTGGATATTTTTAAAATTACATTTATTCTTCCTCTAGCTTTTTCTCAAAGCCACAGCCCTCTTTGGCACAATACAGCATTGGTTTTTTACCCTTTTTCTTGTAAAGGATTTCCCCACAATTAGGGCATTTTTCATTGGTTGGCTCTGTCCATGATACAAAATCGCAGTCTGGATAGTTACTGCAGCCATAAAAAGGTCTGCCTTTTTTTGTCTTTCTAACAATAACATTACCATCACACTTGGGACATTTTACGCCAATTTCCTGCACATATTTCTTTATATTTTTACACTCTGGATACCCTGGACAGGCAATAAATTTACCATATCTGCCCACCTTAACCACCATTTTTCTGCCACAATTTTCACAGATGATGTCGGTTTCATCCTCTTTTAGTTGAATTTTAACGCCCTCCATATCCACCTTGGCTTTTTTCAGAGTTTTGTCAAAATCGCCGTAAAAGCTTTCCAGCAGCTCAACCCATTGCTCTTCTCCGCTTTCAACCTTATCTAAATCCTGTTCCATACCAGCTGTAAACTTAACGTTAACAATCTTTGGAAAATGGTCCTTCATAAGCTTGGTTGTAACCTCACCCAATTCAGTTGGGATAAGCGTTTTGCCCTCTCGCTTAACATACTCACGAGATGTAATAGTAGTAATGGTAGCTGCGTATGTTGATGGACGGCCAATACCGTTTTCTTCCAAGGTTTTAATTAGGGATGCCTCAGTAAATCTGGCTGGTGGCTGTGTAAAATGCTGATTAGGAACTATTTCCTTAGCTCTAACAATCATGTCCTTTTCCAAGGGTGGCAGTTCAGTTTTCTTTTCTTCGTCTGCGTCCTGCCCCTCAACATACAGGGTTGTAAAGCCATCAAAGTGAACTCTGTAACCAGACGCCTTAAAAATATAATTATTTGCCTGTATATCAGCCTGTGTTGTTTTTTGAATACATTCTGCCATTTGGCAGGCTGTAAAGCGTTCCCATATAAGCTTATATAGCTTAAACTGGTCATTAGTCAGGCTGTCCCTAATAGAAGTAGGTGACAGCTTTTGCATAGTAGGACGTATAGCCTCATGGCCATCCTGTGCATTAGATTTTGTTTTAAAGAAACGTGGTTTAGCAGGTAAATATGCCTCACCCCACTTATCCTTAATGTACTGTGTAACCTCCTCAATAGCATCATTGGAGATTCTAAGGGAGTCGGTTCTCATATACGTTATCAAACCAACAGCACCTAAATCTGGTAATTCAATACCCTCGTATAGCTCCTGCGCCACCTTCATTGTACGGCGTGACTGAAAGCCAAGCTTGCGGGAGGCTTCCTGTTGTAGCGTTGATGTGGTAAAGGGTGGTGCTGGGGATTTTTTTCTAGTTCCATTTTTTAATTTAACAATTTTAAATTCAGCGTCTTCAAGCTCTTTAAGGATGCCCTCTGCCTGTTCCTGACTTGTAATTTTTAGCTTTCCCTCTGTAGTACCGTGTAATGAAGCAGAAAAGTTTTTACGGCTGCCCTTAGGTATAAATTTTCCATCAATAGACCAGTATTCCTCTGGAACAAAAGCACGTATTTCTTCCTCTCTGTCTACTATAATCTTAACAGATACAGATTGAACCCTGCCTGCTGATAAGCCACGACGAATTTTTTGTGATAAAAACGGGCTAAGCTTATAGCCAACTAATCTGTCTAATATACGACGTGCCTGCTGTGCATTAACTAAATCCTCATCAATAATGCGTGGGTTATCCATACCTGCCTTTACACCCGATTTTGTTATCTCATTAAAGGTTATCCTATTATTTTCCTTTAAATCCATATCCAGTATATATGCTAAATGCCATGATATAGCCTCTCCCTCACGGTCGGGGTCAGTTGCTAGGTAAACAAAATCACTTTTGGCTGCCAGCTTTTTTAACTCATCTACTAGCTTTTCCTTACCTTTTATTATTTCATACTTTGGCTGAAATTTTTTCTTAATATTTACGCTCAGGCGTGATGGCGGTAAATCCCTAACATGACCCATTGAGGCAATAACTTCAAAATCTTTACCAAGATATTTTTGAATTGTTTTTGCCTTTGCTGGTGACTCCACTATAACAAGATTTGACATTTGTGAACCTCCATTATTTTAAAGGGCATGGTACATTCTGCCCGTTCTTCTCTCAATTATTTGAAACAGCTCCAGCTCTGTCAGCGCTGATAACGCAACACTAACCGGCAGACCTGTTTCATTTATTATATCATCAATATTGCAGGGGCTGTTATATATATAATTATATATTTTTTGTGCATTGTCTGACAGCTGTGATACATCAGCTCTTAAACGTGTATTTGATTTGTCTCCTTTTTCTATCCTTGGCTGTAACGGTGATGGTTTATTTACATGTATAGATTGTTTTTTCTTAGCTGTAGGAATATATGGTATATTATCACCATCAGCTAAAGTAATATTTTGTGGAATTGTAAATTCTCCACTATATTCTTCCAATATATCAGTATATGTGGTTACTGGTTTAGCACCCTGCTTAATAAGATTATTAGTACCAAAGCAGGTAGCGTTTGTGATATCACCAGGAATAGCAAAAACATCTCTGTTTTGCTCCAGTGCAAAATCTGCTGTTATTAAAGCACCACTTTTCTCCCCTGCTTCTACAACCAGTGTACCCTGACACAGCCCCGATATTATACGATTACGCATAGGAAATGTGTATCGTGTAGGTGGTGTATCAGGAGGATATTCAGAAATAACCGCACCATTTAATGTTATCTGCTTTCGCATAGGTGCATTAGCTGATAAATAGTTATGGTTAATGCCGCACCCAAGAACACAAACAGTCACTCCATTAGCTTGTAAAACACCCCTGTGGGATGCACTGTCCACACCTACCGCTCCACCACTGACAACTACTACACCTGATTGTGATAGGTTAGCGGCTATTGTGAAGGCACTGCGTTTACCGCTTGGCGTCATATTGCGTGTACCAACCATAGCAATGCATAGTGAGGTATCAATAAGTGGTAATGTGCCACTAACATACAATACTGTTGGTGGGGTAAAAATTTCTAATAGGCGACGTGGGTACAGCTCATCATCTATTGCTATTATTTTATAATCCAGTTTATCACATTTGTCAATAATATTTTGTGCCTGAGCTAAAGAATAAGCTTCTAAATTATTAATTTCTTTTTTAGTAAAACAGCCACACAGTATCCATTCCTGCCTGCCACCATCGTAAAAATCTTTTATTGTGGGATAAAATTTAAGGATAGTACGAACCTTTGCGTTGGCATAGCCTATAGACTGTTGTAACCATATCCAATACCGTGTATATTCACTCATATTAACATCCTCATATTTATCGTAATATCTCCCACATGGCAATGGCCGCAGCCACACTGGCATTTAAGGACTCTGCTCTGCCCTTCATGGGTATAGTAACACACTTTGTACAATTATCAATAGTTTGTTGTGATAATCCATTGCCCTCATTACCTATAAAAATACTACAGCTTTCTTTTTCTGTTGAGCTAAGCTGTGTTATTTGGTATGCAGTAGAATCAGGAACTGTTGCAAAGGTTTTGACGCCATTATTATTTAGATAGGCTGTAATGGAGGTGAAATCAGGAACAATATTAACTGGTAATCTAAAAACAGCACCCATGCTGCCACGCAGAACCTTAGGACTGTAAATATCGCAGCAGTCTGCTGTAATATACACTCCATTTATGCCTAATGCCTCAGCCGTACGCAATATTGTACCCATATTAGCAGGGTCTTGTATACACTCCAGTGCTAGGTAACGCTTTCCCTGCGCAGCCATAAAGCGGTTGGTTGATTTATTACATACACACATAACCCCTTGAGGGGTTTTAGTGTCTGAAATTTGCGAAAACAGCTTGTCCGATATAATAAAGGTGCTTTCGCAAATCTCTTGTAATAGGGTGATAAGCTTAGGATATTTTTCCACAGCATTTTGTGCTAAAAGAACTGTTGCAAAAGAAACGTGGCTGTCAACAGCGTCACTGCATATGCGTACGCCCTCAATAACATATTTTTCCCACTGGGTTCTATATGATGAGGATTTTATTAGCTTTGTAGTATCCTTAATTATGTGGTTGTCACGGCTGGTTATTGTCTGCATAATGCACCCCAAAATTTTCTTAAAAGTACGAAAAGAGCGTTTGGGAGCAACCTCCCAAACGCAACTACAGCTTTTTATTAAGCGTTCTTTGCCTGCTCAACTAGCTTTGTGAAAGCAGCTGGATCAGCAATAGCAATTTCTGAAAGCATTTTTCTATTCAGTGTAACGCCTGCTTTTTTCATACCATTCATAAATGATGAATAGTTAGTATCGTTCATACGGCAAGCAGCTGAAATACGAGTAATCCATAATCTGCGGAAATCTCTTTTTCTGTGCTTACGTCCAATATATGCGTAGTTACCACTTTTCATAACAGCCTGTTTAGCCATTTTGAAATGTCTGCTCTTTGAACCCCAGTAACCTTTAGCTAGTTTTAAAGTCTTTTTTCTTCTTTTGCGAGTCATCATCGCACCTTTTACTCGTGCCATATTATCTTTCCTCCATAAACGGTTTAGTTATAATTTTACGTTAGGTTATTTTCTACAAGCTACAAAACAAATAAAAATTTATTTGTAAGGAATAAGTCTTTTAATCTGTGCTACGTTTGTCTTATCAGCAATAGTGTTCTTTCTAAGACCTCTCTTACGTTTTGTTGTTTTCTTGTTTAGAATGTGGCTTTTATTAGCGTGGGCACGAAGCACCTTACCGGTTTTAGTAAGCTTAAAGCGTTTTTTAGCACCACTGTGTGTTTTAATCTTTGGCATAATATTTGTCCTCCTTGATATTAATTACTTAGTTGGCTTTGGAGCAAGAAACATAAGCATATTGCGTCCTTCGAGCTTTGCATTTTTTTCAACAACTGCGTGTTCTGCAACTGCCTCTGCAAATCTTTTCATGGTTTCGTAGCCCTGCTCCGGGTGTCCCATTTCTCTGCCACGGAAACGAATAGAAACCTTCACCTTAGCTCCGCCATTTAAGAATTTAATAGCATGGTTAAGCTTTGTGTTAAAATCGTGTACATCAATATTAAGTGATAATCTAATCTCCTTGTTTTCAATGACACGTTGATTTTTCCTAGCCTCTTTTTCACGTTTGGCCTGCTCAAAACGGTATTTACCATAATCCATTATTTTGCATACTGGTGGTTTAGCCTGTGGTGCAATCTTAACCAAGTCAAGATTTTTAGCCGCAGCCATATCCAGCGCCTTGTCAGCGGACATAATGCCCAGCTGTTCTCCTTCAGAACCAATAATTCTTAGTTCTCTGTCTCGAATTTCGTCGTTAATCTGTTGTTCCTTGTTGCTAATGGGTAAGCACCTCCAAAAATTTTAAAAATAAAAAATACGGGCAGATGTAATCCGCCCGCAATCAAAACGCAATTATACAGCACAATTATAGCACTGAAAACGTATTGACCTATGCAAGGACGGAACCTCATAGGTGAAAGCATATACTGCCTTTCTTTATTTTCCTCCGTAATTATATCAAACCTATCAAGCTATGTCAATAGGCAGATACAGTTTTTTATTTACAACATAATATTACATCTATATTATACCGCTGTTATCTTTATTTTGTCAAACACCACCCCAGATTGACCTTTTACTATATCTTTAATAATCAATATATCGTCCTCTGATAAATCACTATCATTTACCACCACGCTGCAATCTTCATTTTGTATAAATACTAAGCAATCAGCAAAACCCTTTGCTTTTATTAAATTTTCTATATTTGACTGTTTTTCAATATTTTGTGCTAACACAGCAGCATTGGCTATTGCCTGTGCCTTGGCTGCATCATCAGACTGTGCCGACTCTAAAACCTCTTTTGCTAAATCTGTTATCTCATCCTGTGCCTGTTGGCGATCGGTTTTTGCCTGTGCAAAGTATTCCTCTGCGTTCACCGTTGGTGATGTAGATACCTCTGGGCTGTTTTTACCAGCAGTATCCTGTGTATCATCCCCCGCCGCTACAGTTGGGTCCGATGAGCTGTTTACAAACTCTGCTTTTCCCAATTCTTTTGCTGATGTCATGGTGCTGGTAGGTGTTAATAGCTTTGTATTATCTGAAAACTGCCAATTTAAATACACTGCTGCACCTAATGCAATCACCAAACCTGCCATAATTAATTGTCTTTTTCCCAGTTTCATTCTTATTAGCCTCCTGTTATTCTGATAATTTTGTTACGCAAACCTTAGCGGAAGATATGTCAAGTGCCTTTGTTACTGCCTCTAGCACACGTTGATGTATTACCTTATCATCGCCGCCGCTGCACACTACTAACACGCCACGTACCTTTGGCTGTATTTCCTTAAGTAAAACCGTCTGCTGTGTGCCATCTGCAAGCTTCACTGTTATGTAGCTGTTTTCTATTTGTGTATTGCTGTCAGACTGTGGGCTGCCGTCCTTGGTTTCATTGTTTGTATTTAATGAGTTTTTTTCATCTGTAGCATATACAAGCTCTGCGCTGCTGTCTACCGTTACCAATATTTTCGTCTGACCTGCACCTTCAATAGAGGATATTATATTAGTAAGACTTTGTTCTACCTCATTTTTATACGAAGTCACCTCAGATGTTACAGTAACATTTTGTGGCTTAGCAGCTTGGTTATCGTCGTTGCCTTTACCCCAAAAGCTGGAAATAAATATTAATGCAATTCCCAGCAGTCCTGCTATGATAATTATTTTCTTATATTTTTCATGTGTTAAAAGTTCTTTTGCTTTTGTGACTATGTTATCCATACCATCATTCAATTTTCATCACCTCTGTGTTACTATTTTTACATCTATACCAAGCTTATCCTGTAGCTTAGTTTTAATGTTCACTATGTCCTCTTTGTATATATCATCTAGGTACACAGTAACCAATACTATAGATATGCTGTTGTCCTCTTTTTTATCCATACTAACTTCAATTTTTTTCGCCTCTGCATTTTGCTCTGCCAAGCATTGCTTAACTAAGGATATGACCGTTTCCTTGCCAATATCTACAGACTGACTGTTCACCTTGTCTATAACCTCGCTTTGGTTTATACTATTGGAATCTATTTGCGATAGGTCTATATTTATGTTAAATACCATCTGCGTTAAAGGGATAACAATTGCACATAGCATAAACAAGCCTAGTACAAATCTCATTATTTTTTCCATATTGCCATTAGGTGACAACAGCTCAAACAGCATACACACAACCGCCGCTATGCAGATTACCGTTGCCCACTGTGCTACATTATCCATAATCATCCACCTCCTATTGAAACAACAATAGTTGTGGAAATTATAAAAATCACCATACAGCACAGTAAAATAGCAAGCATAGTGCTAAGAACCTTACCTGATGCCCGTAGCAGCGTACAGGGTACAGACAATCCAAAAACATCTCCAGCGGCGGCACAGAGATTAATTGTTATCAGCCATAATAAGCACTGTATAACAGCTGGCAGATACATAACCGCCGTGCCTAAAATGGCAAATACTCCTACACCTGATTTTAATAGTCTCATGCACCCCTGCACAGTCTGAAACGCCTCGCTTAATGCACCGCCTACTAATGGTACAAAGCTACTAATAGCGAAGCGTGCCGCCCGTACTCCTGTAGAATCCGCTGATGTACCAATTATGGTTTGCATGGTTAGCATCGTAACAAATATGGACATAATAAAGGTTAGCACCCATTTAACCACCTTAGATATAAGTGAGCAAACACCACTAAGATTTATTTTTGGTGACACCGCACCTACTACAGAAATACCTAAAAAAACATTTAATAACGGAACTAAAATTTTTGACGCTATCTGGGACACAACTGTGCTAGCACCCATCATCATAGAATAATAGGAAGCACCAGTAACTGGCTGACCACAAGACACCATTAAACCAACCATAATTGGTATATACATAAACATAAACGATGCAGACGAATTCACAACCGCCGCACCCATTGCTATAGTATTTGATATAGGATATATAATAATGCCACAAATACAAATAGTGCTGACTACACCTAAAGCCCCACCTAAAGGACCGCTGGAAAATGTTGTTTTAAAGCTTTCCAGTAATGCACACAGCAGGATAATTGCCAATACCTTTGACATAGAATTAAGTGGTGTGATGCTTTGTTCACCTATCATCCTCATTATGCTGGTGAAAATATCCATAAACGACAGGCTGTTTAGCTGTCGCCAGTCTGGCTTAGACACCTTTAGGTTATCCAGCTCCTTTTGTGCATCACCTGGTAACTCATCTAATAAATCCTTAGCCTTACTATTTTCCAGCTGACTGTTGTATATGTCATCAGCAGAGGTAGTGGGGCTTTCACCTACTGCACAAACAGGTGTAGCAAATATAAATATCCCAGCTAATAGAAAGGCTACAACTATTGCCACTTTTTTCATACTTTTTATAATTCCTTTCCCGTTATATAGGACACAGGATACTGGGGGTTATCCTCCGATTAAGGTGGTAGCTGTGCTTGTAATAGATTCCACCATGGGTAATGCCAGTATTACTATCATAAGCTTACCTGCCAGCTCTACCTTAGAGGCTAATGCGTTTTGTCCTGCATCACGACAGGCATCTGAGGAAAACTGACAAAGAAAGCATATTCCCAGTGTTTTAAATAAGATACCACCATACTGGGATGACAATCCTGTAGCGGTTATAAGCTCCTGTATTTTAGTTACAGCCGATGGTATAAATGATAGGATAACGCCAAAGATAACCACCCCAGCTGCCAACGTCACCAGCAATGACAGAGAAGGTGTGGTGTTCTTTAGCCATAACGCCAGCAACGCACCTGTTATTGCTAAAGCACATAAACCTATAATATTCATAGCTACAAACCAAACAGGGTTTTAATGGTGCTGAACAAATTGGATATTTGCTGCACTATCATTAACAGCACCACAATAAGCCCCGCTAATGTTGTCATCATAGCCTGTTCTTCCCTGCCTGACCTAATAAGAACTTGGTTTAGCACCGCCACTATAATACCAATGGCAGCTATTTTAAAAATTAAATCCACATCCATTATGTATTACATCCTTTTTTATATAATAAGCAATGCTAATGCCATACCCGAGAAAACGCCTAAGCAACGATATAGTTTAACCTTTTTATCATTATCCTGTTTCATCTGTGACAGCCTGTCTGAAAACAGCTGTTTATACATTTCACAATGAGATAGCTGACCATCAACATCAGAAACACCTAATCCGTTGCCAAAATCAGCCAACAAGCTTTTATCGTCTTTATTTAGTCCGAAGTACGTTGGCAGGTTAGAAACGCTGTCACCCCATGCCCGTGCAAAGGTTGTTCCGTCACCTAAATGTACAACTGTATTGGACAGCAACGGTTCAAGGATACGGGAATGCTCACGTGATAATATATTTGTCAAAACATCTGAGCTATAGCGAATTTGTGTTTGCAGGTTAGAAATAAAGGTTATCATTTGCTCATAAAACGAGGCTCTGGTAATCAGTCGCTTGGACAGCAATATCCCCAACCACGCTGTGCTTACAATTATCATAGATGCTCCTGCAAGTTGTAACATTTTTTATTTCCTCCCATGTACAAATATCTTCTATTTCTCCTGGAGTTTCACTGCTTTTTAAAAATACCAGCTTAGAAAAAGCACCCGTATTCATCAGCCGCTGTACCTGTGGTCGCCTAATAAAATTTTCTTTTTTTCCATGAATAGATGCAATCACTGCCACTCCAGCGTTCAATGATTCCTCTATAGCTACGGCGTCGTTGCTATTGCCCACCTCATCACATATAACCACCTGTGGTGATAAGCACCGCACTGCCTGCATAATGCCCTCACCCTTTAAGTACCCGTCCAAAACATCACAATAGCCTAGATCATTTTGCAAAATACCATTACACGTTCCGCCTAGCTCTCCACGCTCGTCCACAACAGAAACCTTTAAGCCATAGCTAACAGACAGTTGGCGAGCCAAGTCACGCAATATTGTGGTTTTCCCACTGGAGGGTGCACCACAAATAAGCACGCCACCCATGTTATTATTTAACGCCTTTATTAATTTGTCCGCAGCACCGTTGATTTCCTTTGATATACGTATATTAATGGAGGATATATCACGAATATTGGTAAGCCTGTCATCGTTGTACACAGCAGTACCGCATATTCCAGCACGATGCCCCCCATGCATGGTAACAAAACCATTTTTTATTTCATTTTGCCGACTGTAAACAGAGTAGCAGCATATATTTTGAAAAGTTTCTGCAATGTCACGTTGGGTTGCCATCAGCATTTTATCCCTTAATACAGTTGTGGTAAATTGATAGCTTTCTGTTACAAAATACGTCTGCCTGCCACAATATATAGAAACTGGTCTGTTTACACGCAAGCGTATCTCCTGTGCCTGTATCTTTAGCTCATTTGGTAATTTAATAATATGTTCATACAATCGCTGGTTTAAGCCCTTTGTGCTTTGATTAAAGCGTTCTGATAGATTTAATGCAGTCATTGTTATTGTTCATCCTTTCGTGGTTTAGTTGTTGTAAATATATATTTTTCCAACAACTGAGGATAGCCCCTTTTATTTGTTAGTAAATATATATGGACAACTTATAATAAATAGAACAAAAAGCTTAACCTATTCATATTTAATGAATGGGTTAAGCTTTTTAATATTAATATTAAGATGGTAAATAAATCCCGTGGGATACTTCTCTGTTATACAAGCAAGGCAAAATTTTTACTTAAATATTGCCTGTGCCACCCTCTCCTCTGAATCGTTATCAACTCTTTCCAATGCGTGTGAATAAATGAGAGTCGTATTTATATTGGAGTGTCGAAGCAGCTGCTGAGTTTCTTCCACAGTACCACCATTTAACAGATTTAGTGTTGCCGTTGTGTGGCGTAAGCTATGTGCTGTTAGGCGGTCGCTGTTAAGCCCAGCATCAATTAATCTCTGCTTACATATCCTGCTAATGCTGCGTGTCGTCATTCGTTGACCTATGTTTCGGTTTGCTAAAGAACAAAAAAGTGGTTCTTTGGTGGAAGATATTACAGTTCTTGATTGCAAGTAATCTCTTATAGCAGCTTCTACTGGAGTAGCTAATTTCACATAGTCTGTCTTTTCGTCATGACCCTTACCTTGTATATATAACACGGTAAAATCGGCTACAACCCGCATATCACAAATATCAGCTCTGGAAACCTCAATTGTTCTTAATCCACTAGTTATCATCAATAACAGGATTGCATAATCCCGTTTTCCGTTATCTGTCGTCCTATCTATACAATTTAATAAACGAACAACCTGTGCAGATGTTAAATAATCTTTTTTATGGTTATTATCAATTTTTGCACCTTTAACTCTGTCGGCAATATTGGGATAAATTTGTTCTTGTTCTGTCCATTCAAAAAATAGTTTAACTGCGGTGACATAGTTCTGAACAGTTGTTGGCTTGTGATTAGGTCTAAGGCTTTCACGATAATTGATTATGTCTTGCCGTTGAGGATGCTCAATATTGTTTTGTAGAAGAAATTTAAGAAATTGTCGTACTGCTTTTGTGTACGTTTCTACAGTTGCTGGCTTTGCATCAATATAAGCTATCCAATGCTTAAACATTTCTTCAATATTTGAATTTTGAATATTCAAGGTATTACTATCGTCATGCTGTATTAACATATTTACCATAGAACGCTCACCCTCTTGTAATATAATATAATATAATCGCTATAACAAAAAACTATTAAAATCAATACCTACAAATAATAAATAAGTATTTGTTCTAAACGCTTATTTATTATTTAATAGGCTATGCATATTTTAAGTAATAAAATTTATCATAACTATTATGAACAACAGTAAATATTTTATATTTTAGCATTCATACTTTGTAAAATGATTTCTTGTACTCATTATGCGAATTTTCTGTCAAAGGTTATTACTGTATAAAATAATGTTTCGTAATTTTTCAGCTTCTCGTCTAATCTGTTTTTAATATCATCATCCCTTAAATTACATTCAAATGGAACTAAAATATCAAATATGAGATTAGTGTGTGTGTTACCAGTCACTACCCTAAAATCATGTATTGTAAGAGTAGTGTCAATTTCGTTTAATGCATCACAAACCATAGCTCTACATTGCTTTACATATGTATTATTGTTGTCAATAGGGTCCATATGAATAGTCATTATTAATCTAAATTCTTCATATATATTTTTCTCTAGCCGATCAATTAAATCATGTATTTCTACTATATTTTCGTTACTGCTTACTTCTACATGAACACTTCCGATTTGCTTTCCAGGTCCATAATTGTGAATAATTAAATCGTGCATTCCAAGAATTTTATCGTTTTGTAGAATAACTGCATCTAATTTTTTTACAAATTCCTCATCAGCAGGCTGCCCCAATAAGTGGTCCACTGTTTCACGGATAATACTATAACCAGAATATAAAATAAACACCGACACGCACACACCCATTATCCCATCTATTGGTAAGTCTGTAAACAGCGATGAAACCAAAGCTATGATTGTTGCGGTTGTGGCAATAACATCGTTAAAGCTATCCTTAGATGTTGCCAGCATAATGGATGAGTTTAGCTTACCACCTAATTTTCTGTTAAAAAAACCCATCCAACATTTAATGCCAATTGATACAAAAAGTGAAGCTAACACAAAATATGAAAACTCAACCCTTTGAGGGTTAATTATCTTGTCTACTGATGTCTTAAATAATTCAAATCCCATCAGTAATATAATAACAGAAATCACCAAAGAGGTTAAGTATTCCATACGACCATGACCAAAGGGATGGTCTTTATCAGCTGGTTTAGATGCCATTTTATAACCAAAAAGTGTTATTATACAGCTGGCACTGTCCGACAGATTATTAAAAGCATCTGAAATAATAGAAATAGAATTGGAAAGTGTTCCAATAATATATTTTAATGTAAATAAAAATACATTGCAAAAAATTCCAACAAAGCTACTTAATGTGCCATATTTTGCACGAACAACAGGGTCGTTGATATTGTCACCATTTCTAATGAATAATTTAACTAGCAAATTGGTCATTGATACTCCCTACCTTAGATTTAATTGTTATAATGATTGAAAAATCTATAACCATTATAACAATTATAGATTTTTTTGTCCATGAATTTATATGAAAAATAGGCTAAATCCATTTTTATAAACAGATTCAGCCTATTTGTTTTATTATAAGCTATTAAATTTCTTCGTATGATACAGATTTATTCTTTAGTATGATTTCCTCATCATCTACGAAAATACTTAAATCGTCATATAAATCAGGAGTTTCCATTGCCTCTCCTATTTCTTCATCGTTTAATTTAGCGGTGTACGTTACATGAATCAGCACTGTTTTTTTCTTCATTACTTTTTACTCCTATTAAGAATTATATTATAATATATTTTTACCACATTTTTTTAGTTTTGTAAATACGCTTTCCTTTATATTTTTTCTTAATCAGCTTCCTAATAATATCAACAGGTATTACCGACAAGGCGATTAATGTTATTTGTATAATTTCACCTGAACTTATTTCTACTGTTCTAAATAATGAACCTCCAAAATAAATTAAAAATATTTGTATAACGACAACAGACAGCATTATAAGTATAAATAACGGATTTTCTTTTATATTTGATAAAATGTTAATTCTAGTGGTTCTGGCATTAAAGCTATTAAATACACCACAAAAAATAAACAAAGCAAAAAAGCAGGTCATGAAGTGAACAGTTTCATTCTCATTGTAAAAGAATAATTGATGAGTTATATGATTTTTTAGAAAAACCAAGCTAAGTGTAATGGTGTAGGTGCCCATTAACAATATTTGCTTTAGCATATCACCTGTCATTATTGGTTCGCTTAGCTTTCTAGGTGGTTTCGTCATATATTCAGCCAAAGGAGCTTCCCCTGCAAAGGCTATGCCTGCCAAAGCATCCATAATGATATTAACCCACAACATTTGTATTACAGTTACAGGTGCATCTACACCTATAAAAGGTGCAATTATAGAAACACCTACTGCACATAAATTCATTACGAACTGAAATATGATAAATTTTCTAATGCTATTAAATATAGTTCTACCGTACAAAATAGCCTTACTAATTGAACGTATATTATTATCCATAATAACAATGTCAGCGGCCTCCTTAGCCACCTCTGTACCACTGCCCATGGCAAAGCCAACATCAGATTTTTTCAGGGCTGGTGCATCATTTATTCCGTCACCGGTCATACCCGTCACCATGCCCATTTCCTGTGCTATATTCACTAATCTGCTTTTATCTGTTGGTAATGCTCTTGCCACTACACGTAGCGTAGGCATTATTTTTTTCACCTGAACATCGTTCATCTTGGCTAGCTCCTGACCTGTAACAACCCCATTTGTGCCATTATCCTTTAATATTCCCACCTCTCTACTAATAGCCACAGCTGTATCCTTGTTGTCGCCTGTTATCATTACAACCTGTATACCGGCCTTTGTGACATTTTCAATCGCCTTTTTACTTTCAGTACGGATTTCATCCTTGATACCTACCAAGCCAACCAGCGTTAGGCTGTGCATCTTATCTATACTGTTAGCATTGATTTCAGTTATTGCCATGGCTACTACACGTTCTTTATTTACGGTCATCTCTGTCCAAATTTTTCGTAAAACACCTTTGTTGTAAATTGTCTGAACTCGTCCATTATTATCATAATATGTATTGCATCTCGACAAAATAATTTCTGGAGCACCTTTAACCAATGTATAATTTTTATCTCCTGTAATATTCACCATTGAATACTTGTTTTTGCTGTCAAATGGTAATGTGCTGTTAATATTATACTTATATTTAGGTATAGAACCAGTTGTCACTATGCTTTCTAATAATGCCCTGTCTGTTCCATTACCGCCAATTAGCTTACCCTTTGAATAGGTGCTTTGATTATTAAGTAAAACAGATATTTTATATAAATCAAATAAACCTTTTTCCTTGGCAAAATCAGAAATTTTAGTATATATCTTTGAATTTCCTGTTACAATCTTGCTGACTTGTAATTTACCATTGGTAAGCGTACCAGTCTTGTCAGTAAAAAGAATGTTCATACAGCCAGAGGTTTCTATACCTACAAGCTTTCGTACCAAAACATTATCCGCTAACATTTTTTTCATATTGGTTGACAGAACAATAGTAATCATCATTGGCAAGCCTTCAGGTACAGCCACTACTATCACCGTGATAGCTAAGGTAAATGCATGTAATAGGTGCATACCAAAATTAGATATATTTTGTATCTCTGCCATTATCAAATTCATGTCGAAGTTGTTATCTATAATAAGATTATTAAACAGGTCAGCTATAGCAACTAATATAGCGGCACAATAGCCCAGCTTGCTTATAAGCCTTGCCAGCTGTGTTAGACGTATCCTTAATGGACTTTCACGGGTTTTATCCTGCATAATATGTGCCATGTTGCCATAAAAGGTATCACCACCTACACGTTCAACTTTAATTATTCCTTCCCCTGAAACTACATTACTGCCAGAAAAAGCCTGACCAGAATGTGCCAAGTCCCATTGGTCATATCTATCATTACTAGGTGATTTTTCTACATCTATGCTTTCACCATTTAACGGTGATTGGTCAACGGTAACGCTGCCGTCAATTATGATGCCATCAGCAGGCACTCTTTCCCCTGCTTGCAGTAAAACTAAATCACCAACTACTATATCTGCTATAGGGATTACTTGAACATAGCCATTTCTTTTTACTCTGCACTGTGTTTTTTGTGCATCCTCTTTTAGCTTTTCAAAGGCTTGTTCACTGCCATATTCTGATAAGGTTGAAACGAATGTAGCTAAAAAAACAGCCAATGCAATTCCTGCTGATTCGTACCAATCTGCATTTCTAAACATAAATATAATATTAATTGATAAGGCTACCAATAATATTTTAATAATAGGGTCACCAAAGCTGCTTAAATATTGTCGCCAAAATCCCATCTTTTTTTCGGTTGGCAATATATTATTGCCATGGTTTTGCCTAGAAATATTCACCTCTTCCGCTGTAAGTCCTTTATAATTTGTCATACTTTTCACAGGCATATTATTATTCCCCTTTACAATATCACATAATTTAAGCTTAGTAATATGTTTTAATACTTATTTTAAAATAGGTAAACCAAATTTTGGGTTAACAATGTCAGTGATGCTGAAAACAGACACTTTTATTAATACTATGTACACTATTAGTAAAATAGAATAAAAAACAGAGACTACATAAAATGTAATCTCTGAAAATGATGTATTGAGTTTTATAGGCTACAGTACAAACAATATTTATATCCTGAAACTTGCTATTTTATAGTAAAGGTATATCCCTGTATTAATAACCATGAGCCTCTTTTAACATCATATCTTTTACCTTCATAAGTCTAATCTGTGTGCTGCGTTCGTTTTCGTCCAATTTCATGGTTATATATTTAATGCCTGCCTGTGTTTCAGGAATAACAACGTGTTCCAAGGCATTAACACGACGACGAGTTTTTTCAATCTCCACTGCCATAAGCTGACAGGATTTTTCACATTCTGCCAAATGTAGCATATCAGGTAAAATATCAGCTAAGGACTTAACAGCGTCGTCTAGGTCAGCTGAAGTAAATGCAAAGCCATAGGAATATATATCATTAGGGTCTGGTGTTCTGGTATTCCAGTTCATAACGGGTATATCAACGCTCATTATATTTTTAGTTGAAACTTCTACTGTTACTTCCTGCTTAGGTGCAAGCAGGGCGGTGTTTAATATTTGATCAGACATTGATGCACGTGCCAAAACAAAGTTTTTGTTAGCACTGTGTATGCCCTTTTCTACCTTTTCACGCAGCTCCTTATTTTCCCTAACTAAATCTAAAAATTGTCGCATTAGCTCGTCACGCTTGTCTTTTAGCAGCTTGTGACCACGCATAGCTGTTACAAGCTTTTTCTTTAGTCTTGTTAGCTCCATTCGTGTAGGGTTTACAGTTTTACTAGCCACAGTATTCCCTCCAATTAATGTTTTTTATAGTATTTATCCAAAAACTCGTCTTTAATACGCTTCAACTCTGACCTTGGTAAAATTGATAATAACCTCCAGCCAATAGTAAGAGTTTCTTCTATATCTCTGTTGGCATCATAGCCTTGAGATACATATTCCCGTTCAAAGGCTTCTGCGAACTCAGCATATTTTTTATCAATATCTGTTAACGCCGCCTCTCCAAGGATAACCATTAGCTCCTTAGCATCTTTACCACGAGCATAGGCTGCAAAAAGCTGATTCATTGTGTTAGCATGATCTGCCCTAGTTTTTCCCTCTCCTATACCTTTGTCCTTTAATCGGCTAAGGGACGGCAGCACATCAATAGGCGGAGAAATATTTTTACGAAACAGTTCTCGGCTAAGAATTATCTGTCCCTCTGTAATATAGCCTGTAAGATCAGGAATAGGATGTGTTTTATCATCCTCTGGCATTGTTAATATTGGTATAAGGGTAATGCTGCCGTCCTTGCCTTTTAAACGCCCTGCACGTTCATAAAGTGACGCAAGGTCAGTATACATATAGCCTGGGTAGCCACGTCTGCCTGGCACCTCCTTGCGTGCAGCGGAAACCTCTCTTAAAGCATCGGCGTAGTTTGTGATGTCCGTCATGATTACAAGCACATGCATACCCTTTTCAAACGCTAGATACTCTGCTGCTGTTAACGCCATACGAGGTGTAGAAATTCTCTCGATAGCTGGGTCATTTGCTAGATTAACAAACATAACAGTTCTATCTATAGCGCCTGTGCTTTTAAAGCTTTCTATAAAATAGTTTGACTCCTCAAAGGTAATACCCATAGCTGCAAACACAACAGCGAACTGTTCGTCCTTTCCACGTACCTTTGCCTGACGAGCAATTTGTGCGGCGAGCTGAGCATGTGGTAAACCAGATGCTGAAAAAATTGGAAGCTTTTGCCCACGTACCAGAGTATTAAGACCATCAATAGCTGAAACACCAGTTTGAATAAATTCCTGTGGATAGTTTCTGGCAGCAGGATTCATTGGTAAACCATTAATATCCATTCGTTTATCAGGCAGTATATTAGGGCCACCATCTATAGGCCGTCCTAATCCGTCAAATACACGACTTAGCATATCCTCGCTAACACCTAGCTCCATGCTTCTGCCAAGAAAACGCACCTTGCTATTAGACAGGTTTATACCTGCAGAGTTTTCAAAAAGCTGAACAAGGGCATCTGTACCGTTAATTTCCAAAACCTTACAACGGCGTTTTTCCCCATCTGCCAGTTCGATTTCCCCTAAGTCATTATAATGTACATTTGCAACATCCTTGACCAGCATTAGAGGACCGGCAACTTCTTCTATTGTTCTATATTCTTTTGGCATTAGAAGTCCCCTCCTTTATCAATAGCTTTTTGAATGTCACCGTCTAATTGTGTCAATATATTATCAAATTCTAGGCTGCATTTTTCAATAGGTACATACTTAAATCTGCCTATTGTCTCTCTAACAGGTAGGTTAACAAGCTCGTTTACAGTTGCTCCTTTTTTTAGAGCAAACTCACATTTTTTGTGATAGTTCAAAACCAACAACATCATCATATGCTGTTTTTCCAAAGGTGTATAGGTGTCCACCTCATGAAATGCATCCTGATGTAAAAAATCTTCTCTAATTGATCTGGCGGCCTCCAGCTTAATTCTATCTGGTGGCGATAAGGCATCAATACCAACTAGACGAACAATTTCATCCAGCTCAGATTCGTCCTGTAATATATGCATAATTTTATTTCTGCAATCCATCCAATCATCCGAAACCTTAGTGTTAAACCAACGTGACATAGTATCAACATATAGAGAATAGCTGTTAAGCCAGTTGATTGCAGGAAAATGACGTTTATATGCTAACTGAGAATCAAGTCCCCAGAACACCTTAACTATTCTTAAGGTTGCCTGTGACACTGGTTCAGAGATATCTCCACCGGGAGGGGATACAGCACCTATAACAGATAACGCACCTTGTGTTTTGTTACTGCCTAATGTAATTACTTTTCCAGCACGTTCATAAAATTGAGCTAAACGGCTGCCTAGATAAGCTGGGTAGCCCTCTTCACCAGGCATTTCCTCTAATCGTCCAGACATTTCACGCAAAGCCTCTGCCCAGCGTGATGTAGAATCTCCCATTAAAGCAACAGAAAAGCCCATATCCCTAAAATACTCTGCAATGGTTATGCCTGTATAGATAGATGCCTCACGAGCAGCAACAGGCATATCAGAGGTATTTGCTATAAGAACGGTTCTTTCCATTAAGGAGTAACCTGTTTTAGGGTCGATAAGCTCTGGAAATTCGTTAAGAACATCGGTCATCTCATTTCCACGCTCGCCACAGCCAATATATACAACTATATCTGCCTCTGCCCACTTTGCCAGCTGGTGCTGAACAACTGTTTTACCACTACCGAATGGACCAGGTACAGCTGCAACACCACCCTTGGCTATTGGGAATAGTGTGTCTATAACACGTTGTCCAGTGACAAGGGGTGTATCAGGTGACAGCTTCTCCTTGTACGGTCTGCCTACACGTACTGGCCATTTTTGCATAAGGGTTATGTTAACATCCTCACCCTTATCAGTTGTCAAAACTGCAACAGTATCTGTAACGGTGTATTTACCACTTTTTATAGATTTTACAGTACCAGAAATTTTTACAGGAATCATAATTTTGTGTAAAACTATCGCTGTTTCCTGAACAGTACCTATTACATCACCGCCAACAACCTTATCACCCACCTTAGCTGTTGCATTAAACTGCCATACTGTATCTCTTTTTAACGAGGGTACCTCTACCCCACGTTTTAAGTTAGAACCAGAAAGCTTCATAATATCGTCTAAGGGGCGTTGAATACCATCATAAATACTGCTTATTAATCCAGGTCCTAGTTCTACACTTAGTGGTGCATTTGTAGATTCAACAGGCTCACCAGGACCCAATCCAGAGGTTTCCTCGTAAACCTGAATTGATGCATTAGCACCATGCATTTCGATAATTTCACCTATTAATCTTTGTTTACTTACACGCACCACGTCAAACATATTGGCATCTCTCATGCCTTCTGCTATAACTAGAGGTCCTGCAACCTTTTTGATGACACCTGTACTCATTTTTATATATCATTCCCTTCAGTGGGTTTACAGTTATTTTTCCGTAATTAGTCGTTAAAAATAATATCAGAGCCAACCGCCTGTTCCACAGATTTTTTAACATTAGTTATACCTATACCTGTGTTGTTCTTAATGCCAGGTATTAATATTATAGCTGGCATAATTTGCTCTTTAAAGTGATTAATCTCTCTTTCTAAATTCTGTGCGAGTGCTTCTGTCACATAAATTGCAGCATAATTGCTGTTACACAAATCCTTAAATTTTTCTGATGGATTATCTTCCATATCAAAGTCAATAACCTCTAGACCAAGGGCTGAAAAGCCATAGATACTGTCTTTGTCGCCAATTACTGCAATTCTATACATACATATCCCTCAGCCTTTCTTTTACTATTTTATTATCTAAATTATTAATCTTGCCCGAAAGTATCATTCGCACTGCTTTTATTTCAAAATCCCGTGCTAAAACATAGGCAATTAACGGACCTTCCGTAAACGGTTCCCATTTTTGTGACTGCATTTTTCCTATAAGCATATTATCACACCATATTTCAAATGCGGTAGCGGAAACCTTTAGTGCATCAACTGCTCCCTTGTAGTCGGTGTATAATAAATAATCATAAATTTCATCTATACCCTTTGTGGCTGCTGCTGCTAAGGTATCAACATTTAGCGTATCACAGCGTGCCAAGCATCTTTTTATAAAGTCTATATTTTTATTGGTTTTGTTGCACCTTATAGCAGATTTAATATTGGTGGCAGCTACTGTTGTTTCGGCATACAATTTGATTATTGCACTGTCTGAATGTAAACCAATGCTATACAGCTCCTCAAGGGATGCCTTGTCAATAATAATATCGCAAAGCTGACCATCGCTTGTCTGTAATAAGGCTGTTATAGCCTCACCAGCACAACGCTGCAGATGATCTGGTAATTTATTGTACTCACGATTTTTAATAGCCTCAAATATTTTTATGGCGGACACTGTACCCTGATCATAAAAAATATTTTTAACATCACCATCGGTAATCACTGCTTTTATAGATGCTTTTAAATTATGGAAATCATTTGGTTTAAGAAAAACATCAAAAACTGAGTAATCATTTACAAGCTCGGACATAAATTGCCAGAGTTTTTCATTCTCAGCATTTAATAGCTGGTCATAGGAGGATATGTTCTCTGTATTCCAGCCCTTATCCCCTAAAAGTAAAAGAGCGTCATTGTAGCTATTACAGGTCAACAAAGAGTCTAAGTCTTGTCCCGATAAAAGATTAAGCTCTCTAGCCCTAATTCGGGCAACTGCATAGGTGTAATCCTTTGCCATTTTCCCTAGACCCCCTTATGAAAATAATAAGCTATGCACCTTATCCTGCAATGCTTCTTCATGCCCATTAAACAACGCTTTAAATGAACAGTTTTCTTCTATGTCACCGTACACCAAAACAAAACCGCCGTCAATATCCGCCACTGATTTGCTAACAGTAAGCTTTGCCTTAGCAGCCTTTGCTATTTCATCATTAAAATTTTTAGGAAGACGGTTCAGATCTTTTTTATTGAATAAAATGCAGCCATCTTCTTTGAAAGAATATTTAGCAATCATTTTTAAAATTAGTTGAAAATATTTGCTTTCATCTAAGCTAATAAGTGATAGATGGGCATCATTTAGCATACTGGTAATAATATTTTGCTTGGCCGCCAGTAATGCCTGCCGTTTATACAGTTGTGCCGCCGAATATCCTCTCTCCAATATATCTTTACAGGTATGGTTTGTATGCTCCTCTATTTTTGCTACTTTTTTTTCAGCTTCAGCTTGTGCTTTTAATGATATATCATTTATCTTTAATTGTGCTTCGGACATTGTGCTGTCAGCGTTTTGTTGAGCCTGTGCAATTATTTCTTCTAATATCTTATCAAGCCCTGTCATAGTCAAATCTCCTATCACTAAGATTATTTTTATAGGTTTAGTCCAGGAATATTGAATATAGCAAGCATTGAGATTAATAATGCTAAAATAGCATATGTTTCAACCATAGCTGGCAACAAAATTGTTTTACCAAATTGGTCTGGCTTTTTAGCAATAGTACCTATACCCGCTACTGAACAGTTACCTTGGTATATAGCAGAAAACAAACCAGAAAACGCTATTGGTAAGCTAGCAGCAAAATACAGCAGACCTGCTGTTACACTGATGTTAGGATCACCGCCAAGAATACCTATTTTTGTTAAAATAATAAATGCTATTAAAAGACCGTAAATACCCTGTGTTGCTGGTAGTAGCTGAAAAATAAGAACCTTGCCAAATTTTGAAGGATCCTCTGCTAAAACTCCAGCTGCTGCTACACCAGCCTTACCAACACCTATTGCTGAACCAGTACCTGCTAAAAAAGTTGCCAATGCTGCACCAATTAGGGCAAAAACAATACCTAGATTATCCATTAAAAATATCCTCCTTGATTTTATAGTATTTTGTATTTATTTTGAAGGGTGAAAACTTTTTTCCGCCGCCTTCATAGAACTTACCGAAAAACTCTACAAACTGTAACCTGTTTGTATGAACATATGCACCTAATGCATTAATACCGATATTTAATGAATGACCAATAATAAAAATTATAATAAACAGGATAACACCAAAACCGCCGCCAAACATACTGGCGATTTGATTGAACACCTGAGCAATTACACCTGTAGCTAAGCCTAATGCCAATAATCTGGAATATGACAATATATCACTTAAATACCCTGTAACGCCATATAAACCGTAAGCACCCTTTAACAGCCGTTTAATTGGTTTTGAACCTCTGCCCTGAAATAGTAATATAATAACCGCACCTATTGCGGCACATACGCCACCCACCGTCATAAACACAGATGGTAATACAAAGCCAGTCATAGACTCCATCATATCCATTGAAAGCAGTGCCATAACACCGCCGCCAACTAAAAGCATCCAGCTAAAAACATCATATAAAATGTCAATATATGCTTTGTTTTTAATACAAGTGTAAGCCTTCATGCCAAGACCTGTAAATAAATGTATCAAACCAAATAAAAAGCATACCATTAATAATGTCATGGAATTGGAGCCTTCCACAGGATTAAACCACAGTGGCGGCAACGAAATATCCGCATTAAAAAAGGTTTTTCCCACAACCGCTACTGCATCACCAAAAAAGCTGCCAAACATTAATCCCCAAAATGTTGTTGAAACACCGCAGAACATAAACATTTTTACACTTTTGCGTAATCCCAGCTCCATATTTTTAAATTTGTGCAGGAGCAGCCCGCAACCCACAGCCATTATTATGCCATAACCAGCATCTGAAAACATCATTCCAAAAAATACATAGTAGAATATTGCCATTACTGATGTAGGGTCAATCTCCTTTTTTCCTGGCAGGCTGTATGTTTCTAAAACACTTTCAACTGGTTCTGCAAATGGATTATTTTTTAGTAAAACAGGTGTATCCTCATTTGGAGATGGCTCCTCAATTTCAACGGCAGCGTCATATTTTGATGTTAGCAATTTTTCTATATCCTCAACACATTTTTCTGGAATATAACCTGTTAAGACAAAGGTACGTTTTGTATGTGCCAACTGCTCTATTACTGCATATTTTTCACTACGCATAATATAGTAATCACATATAAACTTTAATGCATTGCGTACACCAACATAACTGACAATGCTACACGATGTAGCTTCTATGTTCTTTAAGGCATTATTAATCTGCTTTTTAAATTTTTTAATACATTCTGCCGGTGGTTCACTAGGCGTTACTGTGGGCTTTGAAAACCCTAAGCTTCGTAGTATACCAGAAATTTCCACTGATTTTTCTTTTTTGCACAGCAAAAACAAACAGGTTTGGTTTTCATCTGCACTGATAATCTCAATATTAACGTCAGTCACACTATTTCCCTTTTCAACTATTTGTGACACAATTTCTTCATAGGTTATCAGCTGTGGCAATGTACCAATAAAAGCGGTTGTTGTGTTTGTACCGGAAAAATTCATTGGTAAATCCAATGTTTCCCATGGTATTAATGTTTCAATCTGTGATTTCAGCTTTATAATTTCCGCCTTGCTGTCGGAAATTTCTTTATCAAACCCAATAATATCATATGCAACACGCATAATTTCATTAGCATCCTCAGTAAACATATAGTAGCTTTCTACTGTAATAGGACTACGACCGCTAAACATTGCAAAAGGAGATTTTTTGTCTGGTATATATTTATTGAGAATATTATATGCGTTTTCTGCAATACCAGAGTTCTTTTGAAAAAGCATTTGTTTTTGCGTAGTTTCTTCTTTTTGAAAAACACTGTCATCAAGGGTCAGGTCTTCTACCTGCACAATGCCTTTTCGTTGTAATAATTCCAAAATCCTTTTTCTGTGTTTTTTAAGTGCGTAAATATTTATACGCTTCATCTTTAAAACTGACAAGCTTGCACCTCCCGTTTTCAGATTGTAACTACCCTAATTATATTATAGATGAAACTATCGCTTCTATAACCTGCTGTTCTTTTTTCTGCGTATTATGTTGTAGCTTTTTAGTATCCTCTATCGTCTCATTTTTAGCTTTTTCTATAACAGCCATTGCCTTCTTATTAGCCTGTTCAACCAACAGCTTACCTTTTTTGTGAGCCTGCTTTTCTGCATCCTTAATAAGCGAATCAGAATCCTCATAAGCTTTGTTTATAAGCCTTTCAGCCTCTATTTCAGCCTCTGCTTCAAGCTTTTCAGCCTTAAGCTCAGCCTCCTTAACCCTTAATACAGTTTCCTTAGCCATAGACAATCACCACCAAAAAATAATTAGATTTATTGAATTTTATATATATTTTATCTTATTTTAACAAAATAGTCAACAAAAAAACTGTAAAATTATGTTATTCATAAAATATTAACCTTGAGTTAGTGTTTGTTAAAAAATCAGGTGTACTATCATGATTAGTAGCTAATGACACAAATTTTGTTTTTTCACCACACCATTATGACAATTATTTGCTATGAGCTGTGACATAATAAAGGCACTAAAAAAATATGGAGGGTGATTTTATAAATAAAACAGTCTACATAGATGTGCTGTTATGTGTAAATTTGTTCATTAACTACTTTATACTATTGGCAGTGGCAAAATTTTCTAAGGTTGTTCCAAAACAATATCGGTTGTTGCTGGGCAGTGGTTTTGGTGCTTTAACTGCCCTAATAATACTATTGCCAGAAATCAACGGAATAGCAAATGTGGTTATTAAGCTACTAATAGCCGTTGCAATTATTTTTATAAGCTTTGGCAGACAAAGCAAAAAAACATTTATAAAAAATTTAGCTACCTTTTTCTTGATTAGCTTTTGTTTTTGCGGTGTAATGATGGCAGTTTGGTTCTTGTTTACACCAAAAGGAATGGTAGTTAAAAATTCGGTTGTTTACTTTAATATATCACCAGTCATTATGATTGTATCAACCCTACTATGTTATGTTATATTACGTATCGTAAGCAGAATAAGCGGTAGAGAAGCACCATCAATAGAGGTTTGTAAGTTGAAAATTTTCAATAATAATTGCTACACAGAAATCTACGGGAGGGTAGACACTGGTAATACCTTGACCGAACCATTTAGCACATCACCAGTAATAGTAGCAGATAGAAGGTCTATAGAAAGTGTGATACCAGCAGAAGTTTTAGAATATATGACAGCAAGAGTAACCAGTAATACATTAAAAAATAATAGCAGTAATAGTAAAAACATACGGCTTATCCCATACAACTCAGTTGGAGGGGAGGGTTTATTGCCTGCGTTTGTTCCTCAGGAAATATATATTAACGGAGAACCATACGATGGAAAGGTTTTCATCGCCATTTGTCCTGACAGCAGAATAACAGGAGAATGCAAAGCAATAGTTAACCCTCAAATAATTAACAGATGATTGGATGATTGGTATGAAAAAAATTAGTATACATAGCTTAATTAATAAATTTAAAATATTCATAGGTATAATCGACGATGTATATTATATAAATGGCTCTCAAACACTGCCACCACCCCTAAATAAGCAGGAAGAAAGCAGAGTAATGAAACGTATTGTAGACGGTGATGATACCGCCAGAGAGGTATTAATTACACATAACCTGCGGTTAGTTGTGTACATAGCAAAAAAGTTTGAGGCCACAGGTGCCGGTGTTGAGGATTTAATATCGATTGGAACAATAGGTTTAATAAAAGCTGTTAATACATTTTGCCCGCAACGAAATATTAAGCTGGCTACATATGCCTCTAGGTGCATAGAAAATGAGATATTAATGTATTTAAGAAAAAGCTCACAGCTTAAAAACGAAATATCTATTGATGAACCTTTAAATATAGACTGGGATGGTAATGAGCTACTTTTAAGCGATGTATTGGGCAGTGATTTGGATACTGTGAATAAAAATATAGAACAAGAAGCTGACTGTATGCTGTTACTAAATGCTGTGTCAAAGCTAGAGCCACGTGGAAAACAAATAATGGAGCTACGGTTTGGGCTTAGTGGTAATAAGGAGCATACACAGAAGGAGGTAGCTGATATGCTTGGCATTTCTCAATCATATATATCTAGGCTGGAAAAAAAGATAATAAGCAGATTAAAAAAGGATCTGGCATCATCTATGTGAATTTTTCCAATTTTTTGTGAAATAATACAACTATACCAACAGGTATAAAGTATTATGAGAAGAAACGGTGTAAATAATCATTTAAAAAATTCACTGTTACATTCTTCTTATTCATCACGAAAGGAATTGTGAATTAAATGAAAAAAATAATATGTATTGCGTGTGTTGCACTGATATGTACTGCTGTGTTAGCCGGTTGCGGTGACCGTGGAAAAATAGGTAACGGTACAAACGGAACTGTTTCAGATAACTCTAGTTCAACATCAATGCCTACAAAGCCTACAGAATCAGCAAGTAATCATTCAACCAATGTAAGCCCAACCGAGAATACAACAAATAATTTAGCAAATGACATTGGTACAGGAATATCCGATGTGGGTAGCGCTGTTAGCAGTAATGTAGACAATATAGCAGATAACACAATGGGTACAGATATTAATGATGTGAACGACGGCAACGAAGGAACAGCAGCTATTGAGTAAAATAGCTGAATTAGTAATAAATGCCATGGTCTAGGATAACGTTATTTGGACTGTATAACATTTTATTTGTTACTATTAAACACAGTGAAGGTTTTAACATTTGTCCCTAAAATGTGCAATGTACACCTATATTAATTGCTCACAGTAATTGACAAAAAGTATAAAAGCAAAGGCACCTGATTTATAAATCAGGTGCCTTTATAGGTTTGCACTGAATGGGCGATAGCTGGGGTTAAAATCCTGTTACAGGCTTGGTAGTAGAAAAGGTTAGCTAATGGACGAACACAAGAAATCGCTGATGGCAAATTGCGAACCGCTTTATCTTGCACAGAACCTTGACAAACAGATACCTCACATCAATTGGATATGATGATATAGCCAATTGATATGAGGTACTGCACTAAAGCTATTGAACCGACGTGTCCCAATGGTACGCACGGTAGCGTGAGAGGACTGGATTATCTAGCCCCTACTACTGGGTAGTTATACAAGACTTAACATAATATTATAGATGCAGAACCCCTAAAACATCAAGAATAGATGTAGCTAAAATAGCCAGTATACAAAAGGGTGCAACATATTTAATAACAATAGTAAAAAGCTTTTCTCTTTTGAATTTTGATGATAGCTTAACCTCATCAATAAGTGTTTTGGGCTTTATGACATAGCCTACAAAAATACAAGTAAGAAAAGCAACAATAGGCATTAAGATGTTATTTGAAATAAAATCAAAGAAATCTAAAATAGTCATACCCATAATATTTACGAAATCCCATGCACCAAAGCCTAAAGAACATGGTATGCCTATAATAAGTGAAAAAACAAAAACAATAACACAGATTGTATTTCTTCCTATTTTTAATTTATCACTAATAATTGATACAACGGTTTCCATTAAGGAAACTGCGGAGGTTAATGCGGCAAAGAAAACCAGTAAAAAGAATAATGCACTAACAAAACCGCCCATCCACATCTCATTAAATACCTTTGGCATTGTAATAAACATAAGTGATGGTCCGGCACTAAGTGCTGCTGTATCACCGCCTGAAAAAATAAATACAGACGGAACAATCATAAGACCAGCAACAAAGGCGATGGCAATATCAAATATTTCAATCTGTTTTACTGATTTCTCTAAATCTACAGACCTTTTCATATATGAACCATATGTTACCATAATGCCCATTGCAAGTGACATTGAATAGAACAGCTGACCCATTGCTGCTAAAACAGTGTTGGCATTAAAGTCCTTTAGATTAGGTGTTATATAGTATAAAACACCTTCTAATGCACCTTCTCTGGTTACAACAAATATTGTTATAATAACAGATAAAACAATTAGAGCAGGCATAATCACCTTGCTTGCACGTTCAATACCTTTTTGCACACCTAACAAAACGATGAGCGATGTTAAAGCTAAAAATAACGCAAACCAAAAAATCGGTTCACCAATTTGTGAAATAAAGTTAGTAAAGAAGGTATCATTTGTAGCTTCCCGCACATTATTAGAAGCAGATACAGCAAAGTATTTTAGTATCCATCCACCAATTACACAATAATATGAGAATATTAACACAGGCACTAAAGCCGATAGCCATCCAATAAACGCATACTTTTTATTTAATTTTTTATAGGCTCCGATTACGCTTAGACCAGTTTTTCTGCCTAATGCAATTTCTGCCGTCATTAAGGTAAAACCAAAGGTTACGGCTATAATTATATATACCAGTAAAAACATACCACCGCCATATTTAGCCGCTAGATAGGGAAACCTCCATATATTTCCTAAACCAACAGCAGAGCCTGCTGCTGCCATAACAAAACCTATTTTACCAGAAAATGAGCTTCTGCTTTTTTCCAAGACTTCAACCCCTATATTTTGTTTTACATTTTCTTATCGCTATGAATAACCACCTGATTATAAGGTATTGTAATTCCATTTTGATCAAATAAATATTTTATTTTTTCCTGCATATCATAATAAACATCCCAATAATCTTCAGTATCACACCAAACCTTAACATCTATAGAAATGCTGCTGTCATTGTAGCTAAACACACCAATTATTGTATCTCTATCCTGTAAAATCTTTTTATCAGCAACTACTAACTGACGTATTAATTCCTTAGCCTTCAATATATCATCATCGTAGCTGATAGAAAAATTCAAATCTACACGTCTGATGTCATGTGATGAATAATTAATGACGTTTCCTGCTGTTATTTTTTTATTTGGTATGATTACCTCTTTATTATCCACAGTTGTTAAAAAAGTATTAGTTATTTCAATTTTTGTAACAGTACCACAGATATTTTCAAATTCTAAATAGTCGCCAACCTTAAATGGCTTGTTGATTATTATCAATACACCGCTGGCGATATTTCCCATTGTATCTTGTAACGCCAAACCAACCGTAACCGTAGCTGCACCTATAGCCGCCAACAAAGATGTTACATTCACACCTAACTGTGCTATAGCGGATATTATTACAATAATACGCAGGGTACACTTTAAAAACGAACAAATGAATGTTACCGCAGCTAAGTCAGCCTTGCTTTTCAGCATGGCTTTTTTGACTATATTTGTAATAATTCTAGATATCCACCAACCAATTGCAAATATTAAAACTGCAATAATGATTTTTGGTATCATATCAACTGCCCAATCGGTCAGACCGCCAAGCCACTGTTGTGCCTTATCAGCCGTTTGTTGTGCGTTAGCTGCCAACTCTTGGGCTGCGTCATTTGCGAACACTGTGAGTATCATAAAACTTACTCCTCTTTTTTATCAATAATACAATAATATGTAGCATCAGAAAAGGTTATTGTTTCTGACTGTGCTACAGTAGGTAAAACAAACTGACCGCTAGCAACAGTTCCATCGCCATAATAAAGAACACCATGTCCCAAGGGCTTACCATTTTCAAACTCACCTGTGTATCTGTGGTCTGAAAACAAAATTGTACCCTTCCCGTGTGGCATATCCTTTTTTATTGCCCCGGAGTACACACCATTTAACATAGATACTTCAACGGCAAACTCTTTAAAGCAACAGTATTTTTCATAATCTGTCCCCTTTAGTGCATCTATTAGTTCTAATGGTTTAAGCTCCCGTGTGATTATTTTCATGTTTTTAAACGGTTCATCATCTTTAAAAATGCCTTCAAAGGTTTTTTCACCATATTGCGAGAATGTACATCCCATTCCCTCTTTTTTATTATCCTTTATATTACCCTCATATAATAGAGTGCTGCCGTCATTGCTATATAATCTGGCGTATTCACACTGTCCATTGGCATAAATACATTCAGCTATCAAAACATCATTAACTATTTTATTAATTCTGCCGTTAGCTACGCCATCAGTAAAATCACCAACAATACACACTTCATTATTTATATATAAAACACCTTTACCGTTGTATTTGTCATTATGCCACATTCCGCTGTATGTTTGGACGTCATTTTCATAGCTTATTCCATAATCACAATATTCGTCATTATCAAATGTTCCATCGTATATTAGTCTGCCGTTTTTAAACTGTTTACCCTTACCACATTTTTTACCACGAAAAAAGTTACCCTCATACGTTTTTTCGCCATTTAAATATAGCTCGCCCTTACCATCTGCTACGCCATTTATCATATTACCTAAATATAAAATATTGCCATCACAATCAAATAAGGATACAACACCTGTTGTTGAACCACTTTTAAATGTGCCGATTATGTATGTTTTATCGTTGTTATATAAAGTGCCTTCTCCGTTATATAGTCCATCCTTCCAATAACCATCATATATAATTCGTTCTGAATTTTTTTCTACGGCCTTTCCATTTACCGTGCCAGATGAAAACTCTCCGCTAATAACGCTGTCAGACAAGTACAATATTCCGTTACCACTATATTTATCCTTTTTAAAACCGCCCTGGTATTTTACAGTACCATCATTGTTAAATGCTGTACCATTACCATCACGACAGTTGTTTTTAAACTCACCCTTGTAAATTAAGTAGCCTTGGGCGTTGATTACCGTTCCGTTGACAGTTTGCTTACCACCATCAGCAGGAGCAATAAGCATATTTCCGTTTTCTTGGTTAAAGGTGATAACTCCACCCTTTGAGTTTTCATCAAAGGTATTCGTAACAGACATTAGGTTGCCGTTTTTATCATATTTTGAACTAATAGCTTTTTTGGAGCCATGATTAAACCTGCCAATGCTAACACTGCCATCTGTTGCTCTAAATTCTATTCCAAAACCATGTTGCTTGTCGTTATCCCAGTTACCAACATAGGATATTTTACCAGTTTTAAAATAGCTAACACCAAAGCCAGATCTTTTGTCATCATGATATTGACCGTCATATACTGTTTTACCTGAATCAGTCTGTGTTCTGCCATATCCATGCCTGTTTTCAGCTTCATCTAACGAGCCATAATACAAGCCTTTTTGTCTGGCAGATATATTAACTGCTTTGTCAGCCTCCGAATTGTCCTCTGGCATTTTTTCAATACTTTCGAAATCATCACAATCATTTTCCAAATATGGTATTGCCTGCGATACAGCATTGGCATTATCGTATGGATTTAAAGAAATTTGATTATCCATACTTATGACGCTGTCATGTGGTTGTGCGAAAGAGAACTGACCACCAAATACAGTGTTAGTTTTCGTAAAGTCATTAGTGTTGTTTTTTTCTTTTAAGCTTTCCAGATTAAAATACACGGTGTCATCAACAACATCCTCAATAACGTCCTCGTTAACATCACTTTTAAGCTTTGGCTTATCGTACTCAACTAATAGGGATTTTAACATATCATCCCATTGCTTTTCATCGTCTGGATTAGCAAAATACGAAAAGCCACAGTTCGTTATAGCGCTAACTGCCGGGTTAACAGTGTTAATTAATCTCTTCTGCATATTTGTATCCAAGGGCATACGCAGACTAAACAGTATTTCTGGGATATCGTCCATTTTTTCATATGCTGCTATAGCAGCCTTGTCATCGCTGAGCCAAGGCAAATAAATATGAACAGGTTGATTTTCGTCACCGTCAAAGTATTCGGTTTTTTGCCATATATGGTCATTATTAAAATGGATTTTTTTTATAATAGAACCATTTAATCCATTACATTCTATTCTATATCCATCATTTTCCATGTATGCTTGTTCTGTTAAAACGCCATCAATATATGTATGCCATTTAAATTTACCTTTGGCATCAATTATATAATTATATGTGTGCTTTTCGCCATCCACTGTTAGGCACACCTTACGCTTTAATCTTTTTCCTGTCGTGAAGTAATCCTGTCTGGCCTGTGATAAAATATCCACAGACAGACGTGTATCATCATAGTTTCGCAAAAATATATTAAGAAAGATGCTGTTGTTTTCCAAAGCATTATCTACTGGTACAGACACAAGAAATCCCCCCAAAATTTTGTCAAGTTCCCGCAAATCTATGTATATAATACAATATAAACGGTTCTTTTTCAATAACTTTATTTTCTTTACCAAAATCTGTATTAATTTTTATATTTATGAAAAATTGGTAAGACCATAAATAAGAGGTGATTTTTTCTATAAAGTCAATTGTATAGATTTTTATTTAAAACATAAGCAATGGAATAAATAAAGACAAAAAATTATAAAAGGTGACAGCAATCATTTAATAATAATCGCTGTCACCCTTTGTTTTACAATAAATAACATAATACTTAGTTATAATAATGTAGAATTTTCTTCCTCCAACTGTTCTACAACCTCTTTTATCCTATAGGATTCGCCCTTTTTACACAGCATTAGAACACCGTTACGTTCTACAGCTATAATATTATTTAATCCGATTATTACAACCTTTTCTGAGTGTTCAGTTATTATAAGATTATTTTTACTATTTAAAGTTATAACATCCTGACGACAGATATTATTGTTGCGGTCACCCTTAAAGGCTGTATAAAATGCGTCAAATCCCCCTAAATCTGACCAATCAACATTTAGTGGTACAACCGTTGCCAGCTGTGTATGCTCCATAACACCATAATCAACAGATATCCCAGCTTTTATTTTACTGTAGCATTCTTCCAACGTGTTGTTACCCATAATTGCATTATAAATATCATTTGAATACTTTTTAACCTCCTGCAAAAAAACTTTTGAGCCAAACATAAATATTCCACTGTTCCACAAGTAACCATTAGCAACATACTCTTTTGCTTTTTTTAGGCTTGGTTTTTCCTTGAACTCCTTTATGTTAAAGCCGTTTTGGTTTTTCTCCCCAACACAAATATAGCCATACTCCTTGTTAGCAGTGTTTGGCGTCATACCAAAGGTAACAATGAATTTTTGTGCTAATTCTTCTGTATTTTTAATTTTTTCTATCATCGTATCTTCATCAACAATTTTATGGTCAGATGGAAACACGACTACATTATCATCGCCATCAGCACAAGCTATCTTTACACCATACAGTATGGCTGGCAGTGTGTTTTTTCCTTTTATTTCCCCTATTATATTGTCGCTTATCACAGGCTGATGTATATCTAAAAGCTGTTGCTCTACAAGACCAACGTAGTTTTTATTGGTAATAACATAAATATTTTCTTGATTAGTAAGCTTTAATGCACGGAGATATGCTTTTTGAAACAATGAGTGTTTATTTGGGTCAACATATATTGTAACAAACTGCTTAGGACAGCTTTTTTTACATAAGGGCCACAATCTGGTTCCCTTACCACCTGCTAATATTAAAATTTTCATAATATACCTCCTGCTATGCTATAAAGCTGTATTTTACAGATTTGACAGAATATGCTTGCATACAATAGACGTGTCATTTTTTATTTTATTAAGCTTGTTTTTGTCTATATATTTATCTGCAGTAGCTAACATTTTTTCGTAATCTAGGTTAACAACCTCTTGGACAGATAAGCTATATGCCAGCTTTCGTAATTTCAACTGGTTAATGGTATTGGTATCATCATCAACTAAAGGACGTTCTATAAGCAACATTTTAGAGTGAGCCACTAAGCCTTCAGCGGCAGTGCTCCATCCTGCCTTTGCTATAACAAGATCAGAGGCAGCTACATATGATTGGCTGTCCCTTACTTCGTTTGGAAGCCTTACAAACAAAATGTCAGGATATATTTTTATGTCAAAGTCTATACCCTGTGTGTAAAAAACAACACCGGAAAAATTACTTATTGTTACCGTGGGAAGCTGTGCTGATTTACCTAAGCTTAGGTATAAAAAGCTTGGATTTTTCATGCCTGTTTTTTCTGTGTATTTCTTAGTAAACTGTTGTTTTATCTCATTTACTCTCTGTGAAAATATTGGTCTGGATACTATGTAATTGCTTTTAAAAACATTGTCTTGACACGCACCAGCAAATGGCAATGATAAATCATACGCTATAAAGCTGTCACATTTACTATAGATTTGCTTAAATTTATTAATAATATCTACATCTGCACCTATGCTTATGTATTGATCTGTCCAAGTAAAATTACCTATTTCTACCAGCTTTACGCCTACCTTTTCAGCAATCAAACAAGGTAACGCTGATACGTCCGAAATTATTAGACTGGTATTCATTGTTTTTAGCTTAACCGCCTCGGCAGCAGCTATTGCTTCGTAGCTAATAAGCATATTTTTCACCGCTGCATTTGTGGCATCAACGTCAACAGCTAGGCTATTAGTCTTATTAATTAAGCCAACATCTGTTACTGCAACGCCATAGCTTACACGGCTGCTGTAATAACTTAAATATATTTTTGCAAACTCTACCTGTGCATTGTTTGAACAAATGTAAATGCTGTTATTAGTAATATTTAGCATCTCCTCAATTAATGCTAAGCTTCGTGTTAGGTGTCCAAAGCCATGTGACGATATATAAAATGCTATATTATTTTTTATCATATTAACCACGAACCTCTTTTTGAATATTTTTAATTTCCTTAACCACTGTACGTACCTGATTTTCTGTTAAGGTACTGCCACAAGGAATATTTAGTAGCGTGTTAGCGTACTGCTCTGCTTTTTCTATGTTGAATGACATACAATCAGCATATGGCTTCTGTAAATGTGCTAAGCCCCATACTGGCCTTGTTTGTATTTTTCGTTCTGCCAGCTTATTCATTAAATCTTCTCGTGAAATACCAAATTTGCCTTCATCAACTAAAATAGAATAAAACCAATAATTGGGTCTGCAAGCGGGATTAAATGGCAACAAAGTAATACCGTCTACATCTGCCAATAGTTCTTTGTATAGGCTGTAATTTTTTTCTTTAATGGCAATAAAGCTTTCAAGCTGTTCCATTTGTGCTATACCAACAGCTGCCTGAATATTATTCATCATATAATTATAGCCAACGTTATTGTGTTTGTATCTTAAACCATCATCCTTTGCCTGAGCACTTAGATACATTACCTTATCAGCCTGATTGTTATCTTTTACTATAAGTGTTCCACCGCTGCCACAGGTTATTATTTTGTTTGAATTATAGGAATATACACCGCAGTCACCAAATGTTCCTGCGTACTTCCCCTTAAGACAGCCATCTGTATAATAGGTACCTAATGCCTGTGCGGAGTCTTCAATAATTAAAAGCTTATATTTTTTTGCTATTTGCAACAGAGCCACCATATTTGCCATATTACCAAAAACATGGGTAACAATAACTGCTTTTATAATTTTGTTAGATTTGTTATTAACAAGTCCTTGCTGTGTTAATGTACACTGGGTTTGACAAAAGTTTTCTAATTTATCCATATCCATACTGCCGTATTTATCACAATCCATAAAAACAGGTGTGGCATTAACGTATTTTACACAGTTAACAGAGGCAATAAAGGTTAAGGTTGGGACGATGACCTCATGAACGCTGTTAATATCATTTATTATTAAAGCCATATGTAACGCCGACGTTGCGTTTTGCATTGGGATAGCGTTTTGTGTATGTGTATAATCCTCTACAGCTCTTTTAAATTTGCCTACAAATGGACCTGTTATAGACACCCACTGACTCTCTATTGCTTCTGAAACATATTTATTTTCATTTCCGTGTAAATTCGGCTCGGATAATGTGATGTTAAATTCATTCATTTTTTAACCCCTCCAATTATCTAAAAATATTTCTGTACTGCCAATATTAAGGAGAACATCCTTTTTAACCAAAATTGTACCATCTGTTTGTACATATTTAATGTTTACATTTTTAGGATGTTTTATATTTTTTATAGTCAGCACATTTTTTATAACACGCATTTTGATTTCTTCATAATTTCCACTTAGATATTCATTGGTTTCACCATCGTCTATGTACCAAATACACTCTGCATTGTTATCTTTTGTTGACTGGGTAACAATTAGTTCCTTTTCTGTAACTGTTATGCTGCCCTCTTTTATATACACTGGAATTTTATCAATAGATAACTCAACTGAAATGTTGCCGCCTTGTACAGTCTGTAAGCTATAAAAGTCATACCATAGTCCATATGGTAAATAAACATTTCTTGTTTTGCTTTGCTTTATACTGTTAAACACAGGTGCAACTAATAGGTTATCACCAAAATAATATTCATCACATACGTTCCAGCTTGTATCATCATTTGGATTTTCCATGTACAAGCCACGCATAATAGGCGTACCATTTTTATATGTAATATAGGCACTGCTATAGATATAAGGCAGCAGATTAAAACGTAGGTTAACTAAATCTAAACATATATCTGTGGTGCTGCCACCGTAGCACCATGGTTCTCTAGGAGTTTTTTTACCATGAGTTCTAAACATTGGGGTAAAGCAAGCAAACTGCATCCAGCGTATATAAACCTCTTCATCCGGTAGCTTTAGCTGACTTAAAAAGCCACCAGCGTCACTGCCCCAATATGAATAGCCCGTAATGCCCGAATTAATTCCTAGTAAAATCTGTTTTTTTAGATTTGTAAAAGTAGACGAGCTGTCACCGGACCATATGGCAACGTTGTAGCCAGCTGTACCCGTATATCCACATCGGCTTAAAATAAACATTCTTTCATTTGGATAAGCTCTGCTTACGGAATCGTGTATTATTTTTATCCATTGGTGGGCAAAATGCAGATGAAATTCTTCCTCTGAATAATTGTTAAAAAAGGTTTGTGGTGGTACGTTTTCTGGTTCACCTAAATCAAGCCAAAAGCCGTCCATTCCTTTTTCCTTTAGCTGTATGTACTTCTCACCAATAAGCTTATCCGCCTTTGGTGCTATTGGATTTATTATAGAACCAAACAGGTCATCTCTGCACCACCAGTCACCCCAGACCATTGTAATAGGCTTTGTAACCTCTTTTGTGCGCATTGCAAAAATTCCGTTCTCATTAAACTCCTGATAGTTTTTACAATTATTTGTAAAATAGGGCTGTGATATAGTTAACAGCTTAATATCACGTTTTTTAAGCTCTGCACACAGCTCCTTGTGATGTGGAAATTTGTCCATATTCCAGTCTAAATCGCCCATTCTTTTATACCAGTGTAAATCAATAACAATAGCACTGACAGGCATTTTGTATTTATCAATTTGCTCCAGTAAATCATAGATTTCCTGTTCTGTTTGATAACCAAATTTGGATTGAATGTATCCAAACGTCCATTTTGGTAAAATTGAACAGGCATTAGAAAATTCATAAAAGCGGCCTACAACTTTTTTGGGTGTATTCTCGGTGTACATATAACAATCAAAGTATAGTTGCTTAGTATTGTACTGAACTGTTGCTGTGGAGGTGTTGTCTAAAAATTTAAATTCATCATTACCGTTAGCGTTGTAATATACGGCGTAGCCTGCATTCGTAAAGTAAAAGGGAATATACATTTTTTCTTGATTGCCCAAATCAGCTACATGGTACAGCTTGAACTGACTATTGTTTAGTAGTAGTGTATCACAGGCTTCACCCATTCCCAAAAACTTGTATTTACCGTGGTATGTGCGGATTTCACACAATTCCTGAACTAAACCTACCCTATCCCACTTTGTTTCAATAGGAACAAAAGTGCCGTTTTTATCCAGAATAACCTCTATTTTAGATGTATAAATCGGCACACTTTTTTTGTCTAAAAGGGTGTAGCCCTCTGATTCTTTAATAACAGTAAAGCTACCCACAACAAATTTTCTTCCATCTATTATGTTTATGTCCTTTGGTTCTTTATGAATCTTAAATTGATTTTGGCAGTAATTTTCATTTGCTACAGCACATTTAACCCTTAAGTAATTGTCTGTTGTTAAATATATTTCTATATTTATATTATTGTCTGTTATAAAATTTATTGTATTATTCATTTTAAAAAAATCCTCCTATATTAAACGGATAAATCGCTAACTAGGTTTTTTGCCCAATTGCCTTTTAACACCTTTATTAAGCCTAAGATTAACCGTACAACCTCTTCCATGGAAATCAATATATACACAGTATATATTGGCAGATGTAAAACAATAGCACCTAAAAATGCCAGCGGTACACCTATACACCATGGTCCAATAATATCCAAAATCAATATAAACTTTGTATCTCCGCCACTTTGTATTACACCCTGACACATTACCATATTAAGTACACGCACCGTTAAAAATACGGCGGACACTATTACTAATATTTGTGCATTAAATTGCACTTCCGCAGATACATTATAAAATGACACATATAGGTATGATACTCCACCTAAAATTACCGATATAATGATTGTTAATATTGTAGTGATTTTCAAAATTTGTCTTGAATAATCAATAGCAGTCTGATACTTTTGACAGCCTAACTGGTTACCTAAAATAATAGCAGTAGCAGTAGCCAATCCACTAAATAGCCCTATGGAAAAGCCTTGTATTGGAAACATTATGGAAGCTGCTGTTAAGCTTGCTGTACCCATTTGACCGTATATAGCAGAGTAGGATGTATCGGCTAAAATAAACAAAATATTGAGAGTCAGCAGTGGAATCATAGCTTTGTAATAGGCTCTTGTAAAATCCACATCCAGCTTACTTCTAAGTATCTTTATGATATTAAAGGATATGTTGTGTTTTTTTACATAAACATATAGTATTAGCAATGTAGCTTCTAAAAATCTAGCAATTAAGGTTGCTATGGCAGCTCCATACACACCCAATTTGGGTACAAAATAAAATCCAGAAATCAACACGTAATTTAATAATGTATTGATTACAACGCTAAAAATACCAATCAGCATGGGGATTTTTACATTATATGTGCTTCTAAGTAATGTTGAATATAAATTTGTAAGTAAAATAGGAATAGCACTTAATGCATATATTTTTTGCAATACAATACCAATTTCAACTACCTGTTGGTCATTAGAGAAAACTTCAACACTTTGCTGTGGCATTAAAAAAGCAACTATCAGATATAACGCCAAAGCTGCTAAACCAATTATAATGGGAATTTTAAAAGCTTTCGGTATGCTATCCTTTTTATTATTGCCCCAAAACTGTGTAACAAATATGGCTGTAGCACCGGAAAGTGCCAGCACAATATAATAGTAAATGTTGTATATACGATTACTGGCTGTCAATGCAGCTATTGATGTTTCCTGTAGCTGTCCTACCATTATTTCATCTATAACAGGCAGCAGGGACTGCATAATACACTGCAATGTTATAGGCAAGGCAACCACTAAAAGCAGCCTATATAAAGATTTGTTTTTACTCATTTTCAATTACCTACTTAAATAAGATTGTTTGCTTTTGCCCAATTAATTGTTTTTACCAGCCCTTCATCCAAGGATATAAAAGGTAATCTGCCAAAGCAATTTATCATTTTGCTATTGTCTAGGCATTTACGCATATAACCCTCTGGTTTTGTTGTATCCCATATTATTTCTTTGGTGTACCCTGTAATACCGGCTATATTTTCTGCTAAATCCTTTATAGAGGTTTCTACACCTGTTCCTATATTCATTGGTGTAGAGTCTGAATATAGGAACAGGGCTTTTGTAATACAGCTACACACATCATCTATGTACATAAACTCTCGCGTGGCCCTTCCGCTGCCCCACAATATAACGGCTTTATTTTCTTTGACCGCTGTACTAAACTTATTTATTAATGAGGGTATAACATGACCTGATTCATTATCAAAGTGGTCACCAATACCATAAGCATTTGTTGGAATTAAATATATAAAGTCCTGCCCGTACTGTTGCTTATAGGATACGCACTGCTGATAAAATGCTCGCTTTACCATCCCGTATGAGGCATTTGTTTTTTGTGGATAACCATTAAACAGATCCTCCTCTTTAAATGGGACATTAATATTTTCTGGATATGAGCAATTTGTTCCTATCGCCACAAATTTTTTAATTTTATATTTCTTACATTGATTAAGCAGCTGTGTACACATACATATATTTTCATAGTAGTAGTCAGCAGGATATTGATTTATATGGGCTATGCCGCCTACCTTAGCCGCCATATGAATTACAATGTCTGGCTGTACATCAGTAAAAAGCTTTTCAATTTGTGTGGTATCTAACAGATTATAGCTTTCGCTACCAACAGCCACCACCGATTTAAAGCCATTAAGCTTTAAACTGTTTACTAAGTGACTGCCAATAAAGCCTGTACCACCTGTTATAAGAACCTTGCTGTTTAACATATCCATAGGAACATCTCCGTTTTACTTTTCTAATTCTAAATCATTATCTATCATACATTTAACCAGTGATTGTAAGTTATATTTTGGATACCAATTTAAAAGCTTTTGAGCCTTTGTACTGTCACCCATTAATAATTCTACCTCTGCCGGTCTATATAGCTTGTTGTCAACCTTTACCAGAGTTTTTTTAGTTTCGGCATCTATACCGCACTCATTGGCACCTTTACCCTGCCAAACTATGTTTATTCCCACGCACAAAAATGCTGCCTCTACAAATTCTCGTACTGTGTAGGTTTTGCCGGTTGCTATAACAAAATCGTCTGGCTCTGTATGCTGCAGCATTTTCCACATGGCATATACATAATCCTTGGAATGTCCCCAATCTCGCTTTGAATCCAAGTTACCTAAATACAGACAATCAGTCTTTCCATATTTAATTTTTGCTACCGTATTTGTAATCTTTCTGGTTACAAATTCTTTTCCTCTGCGTTGTGATTCATGGTTAAACAAAATTCCGCAGGAAACAAACATATTGTAGCTTTCTCTGTAATTCTTTGCTATCCAGTGTGCGTACAGCTTGGATACTCCATATGGGCTGCGTGGATAAAATGGTGTAGTTTCACTTTGTGGTATCTGCTGTACTTTACCAAACATCTCACTGGTAGATGCCTGATACACCCTAGTGTCTGGCTTCACTAATTTTACTGCCTCTAATAATTTAGCTACGCCAGCTCCGTTTACATCGTTAGTAAACAATGGCTCTGCCCATGACACAGCTACGTATGATTGTGCCGCTAGGTTATATATCTCGTCTGGGTTGCTTTCTATTATTGCTGTTATTAACGACGACAGGTCACTCATATCTCCATAGATAAAATGTATTTTATCTGCCAAATGTGCTACATTGCCATATTCGCCAGTACTTCTGCGTCTAAAAAGTCCATATACATTGTAGCCTTTTTCCAATAATAGTTCTGTTAGATAACTGCCGTCCTGTCCTGATATACCTGTAATTAATGCGTTTTTCATAATTATTTTCCTTTCCTTTTACATATGTGAAATAAGTAATAAACATTGTCCGCTGACTGTAATTTGTCTGTTTCCTGCTGTTGCGAAAATTGTATCTCCCGGTTTAAATTTGATTGCCATGGTATTATCCTCTACTGTTCCAAAACCATCAACTATTGTAATTGCTACAAAGGAATCGTCGGTCACCTTTATATCTGCTGTTGTTGTCACATCATATTTTATTGTTGTAAAGTAATCACATTCCGCTAAAATCTGTGTATTGTAGCCATTATGCTTACGTACGTTGTGATGATAACAACCATTGTCTGCTTTGTCTACGTTGACAACATCCAGTGCCTTATTTAACTGCAATTCCCGTGTGTTTCCATCTTTATCTCTTCTGTCATAGTCATATAATCTGTAAGTGCTGTTGGAATTTTGTTGTATTTCACAAATTAAAATTCCCTTGCCAATAGCGTGTATAGTGCCTGCCTGTACAAAAAATGCATCGCCCTTATGAACATAGACCTTGTTTAGAATCTCCGTAATAGAGTTGTTTTTAACTCTTTCTGCTATTTCCTTTTTAGAGGTTTTTTCCTTTAGTCCATAATAGATAAAAGCATTTTCTTCACAATCAACAACATACCACATTTCAGTTTTTCCTTGACCATGCTCCACCTTTTCAGCATAAATATCATCTGGATGTATTTGTATTGACAGTGGCTGCTGTGCATCAATAAATTTGATTAGTAAAGGAAATTCTTGATGGTCACTATACTTTTTGCCCAATGCCTGTATGCCAACATCATTTATAAAATTGTCAAAGGTTTCACCAGAAAAACGTCCAGTAGCTATTCTGCATAGCCCATCTGGATGTGCTGACAGCTCCCAGCTTTCGGCCACCTTATTTAGTCTGCAATTCTTATCATACTTTTTCTTTAAGGTTGTGCCACCCCATAAATAATCCTTATAGGCTGGTTCTAGTTTAAATAAATCTTCTATTATCAAGTTTTTATTATGTTTTTCTCCTGTATATCCTGTTATCATAATAAACACCTCCCTTGGTTATTTAAACAGTGCATATATATCATTTTTAATATCTTGTAGCTTTTCATCTGCCCTTGTGGAGGATTTCTCCCTTACACCTAAATATATTTTTATTTTTGGCTCTGTACCCGATGGTCTTACACAGCAAAAGCTATCATTTTCCATTTCAAAGTACATAACATTTGACCTATTTGTTTTCAGTAGCTTTTTTGTATTTAAAGCAACATTTAGTTCTGTTTGTTCCTGATAATCTAAAATATTGCATACCTTGTATTCACCTATTTGCTGTGGTGGATTTTGTCTTAATACCATCATAATCGTTTTAATTTTTTCCTCACGCGCTTCCAATGCTATAGAAAACAATTGCTCTTTATAGTAGCCATAGCACTTATACATATCTTCCATCACCTGACACAGGTCAACACCTATGCTTTTATAGTAGGCTGCCATTTCACATAGCACGGCAACTGAACCAATAGCATCCTTATCTCTAACATATGTACCTGGCAGATAACCATAGCTTTCCTCAACACCCAAAATGTAATGGTAGGTTCTTAGCTCAAAAAATTCATTAATTTTAGCACCTATATATTTAAAACCTGTTAATACCTGAACCACTGACACACCATAACTTTCAGCAATAGCCTTTAGCATTTTAGTTGTCACAATTGTTTTTACAATAGCACCGTTAGTAGGTATAGAATTGGAAAATTTCATTTGGGATAAAATGTATTCAGCCATTATAGAGCCTATCATATTTCCGTTAAAACAAGTGTACCGACCTTTGTTGTCTTTAACATATACCCCTAGCCTGTCCGCATCAGGGTCTGTTGCCAAGACTATATCAGCATCCTTCTCTTTGGCTAGTAGCAACGCCATTTCAAAGGCTTTTATATCCTCTGGGTTAGGTGATTTCACTGTTGAAAAATCACCGTTTGGCTGTTCCTGTTCCTTTACTACGTAAACGTTTTTGTAACCGTTTTCTTTTAAAATCCTTTGTACTGGAACATTGCCTGCACCATGTAAAGGTGTGTAAACAATTTTTAGCTTTGATTTTTCCTTTGATAGGTCCTTTGCAGTAAAGGTGATTTTTTTTACACTATCTATAAAAGCGTTTTCAACCTCATTACCAATTACGTTAAATAATCCACTTTTCATTGCTTCCAGCTGGTTAGTCGTTTTAATTTTATTGTAGTCAACTATATTATTTACATATGATATTATATTTTTATCAAGTGGAGGTATTATTTGACCACCGTCTGACCAATATACCTTATAACCGTTATACTGTGGTGGATTATGGCTGGCTGTTATAACAATTCCTGCGGTACACTTTAAATGGCTTACTGCAAAGGAAAGTATTGGCGTTGGTTGTAATGTTGAAAATAAAAAGGTTTTTATACCGTTTGCATTAAAACACAGTGCCGTTTCTAAGGCGAATTCCTTTGACATATTGCGACTGTCATAGGCTATTACAATAGATTTATTAATATTCTCATTATTATTAATATAGTTGGCTATGCCCTGTGTTGCTTTTCGTACGGTGTATATATTCATACGATTACTGCCGTTACCCATAATCCCACGCAAACCACCAGTACCAAAGTCAAGCTCTTTATAAAATCTGTTTTGTATTTCTTTATCGTCACCCTTTATCGACATCAGCTCTTCCTTTGTTTTCTTATCAAAACAAGGACTGCTGCACCAGATTTTATACCTTTCAAAATATGTCATAATTAACACCACCAATTTGTTTTTTTATGTTGTGACACTATATTAAACGTGATAACAGTAATAGTCAAAGGAATAGGCAC
>CZCA01000578.1_pt1 | contig 54473 bp, 37 predicted proteins | sample 591981 | NCBI WGS metagenome assembly CZCA01 (sample SAMEA3556810, study PRJEB10932) | anaerobic digester metagenome | reverse complement strand
GGCTGCCCTGAGTCTTGCGCAGAATACTATAGCATACAGCAGCACTGATATGAAGTTAGAAATTTCTCAGAGAGTCCCCATCAGTAATGAACACCAGGCAATGAAAAGCGGTTCACATGAACCGCTTTTCATTGCCTGGGTTGGTGGTTAGCATTAGCGCTCAGTCAGAGACACGTTCGTACCGATGCGTCACCGTCGGCTCCTGCGCCTGCACGATCTGGCGAATCGTCTCGACGCTGATATGATCGACGATGTCGTGATCGATCAGGTAGCGGCGCAGCCGTTGCAACGACCAGCGCGAGTAGTGTAGCCCCAGCAGACGTGGATTGGTGTTGGCAATAGTCACGATCGCATTGCGTTGTTCTTCGCTGAAAACGGGTGGACGACCAGGTGATTTGCCGCTGCGCAGGCCATCCAACCCGTAACGATTGAAGCGATGAATCCATTTCCGCACATTGATTGGATGCAAGTGCACTTCTTCGCTGATCTCCGGCACCCGTTTGCCTGCTGCGGAGAGCATGATGATTTGCAACCGATGGGCGGGCAGGTCATCTTCAGGCGTGTCCAGGTGCGATTCCAGGGTTTTGCGTTCCTGTAGCTTTAGCTTCCGGGTGTATAGCGCCATCTTTGCATCCTTTCAGCAGAATTCAACGCGGGCAGGGGAGTTGTAGTGTGATCTGCAACCTTGCCCTCGTTGAATCTATGCTATCGGATGCAACGATTTAGGTGATCGTATAAATAGTGTATTTTTTGTCGATTACTCTGGGCGGAAAGTGCTTTTGCCAGAATAGCTGCATGCGGGGGTGAGAAGTGCTTGCTCAGTGCGGCGTCCCTGTAAAGGCCCGGATTGGCGCATTTTGTCCAAGCCGCCACCGCCTGACAAGCGCATAGCAGTGCGCTACAATTACGTCCCATGACGTGGTGAGCGACATCACGGCGTCGGCGCCCGCCATCAAGCCAGAGATCGTGCGTTCAGGGCGCGCGCCATTGGTGAGCATCACGAGCGGTGCGCGGCTCCCCATGCGAATCCAGTTCAACGCCGCCTGATTTTCATTGGTGAGGTGGTCGAATGCTTCAAAGAGAATGAGGTCACAGTCAGCAAATTGGTCGGGGTCCAGGTGACTGGTGGCGGATACATTGATGTGGATGGCATTGATATCGAAGCGCGCCAGCAAACGCAGTACTTTGTCATTAGGACGTTGACCGGTATGCAGGAGGGCGATCTTGGCTGGGGTCAATTCCATTTGCAGATACCCCGTCCGAATTTCGGGCACATGGAAATACGCGTCTGTTCTAAACATGCTGATCAGTGCATCCCAATTCTTGTGAAGTCTCTTCTTGGCAGCACTCATGCGGGCCTGAAGCACGCTAAGTCACGATATGGATGTAACGCGCTCAGCACGACATCTGTACTGCAGTATTGTCGCGATCTCCGCACGAACATGAGCGATTATAGGCGACAATTTCTGAGGAATCAACGCTTTTCTCTTACACTTTGCTGACAAAGGCTATGCGCAGTATGCACGTCGCAGCCCCCATTTTTGTCAGGGCGTATTGTGGAGTGAAGTGTGTGGAGACTTGTGCTCACAACGGCGTTGCTCTGCCGTCGCCTGCCTAGATCGGAGAGGGAAGCGCATCAAGGGTGGGGAACAGATTGAGCATGTAGGGTGCAACAAAGGCGCCTACAACTGGAAATTGCGACCGTTGTCCGGCACAGCTTTGTGACTGTAGTTGGTGACATAAGTCAACAACTTTTCGTGGAGTTTTTTCCAACCTGTGCTCTGGAGAATTTCTTGCAGCTTTTCTTTGCTTTCGACCGCACCTAGCGTCAGCATTTGCGGCCCTTCTCCGTACATGGTATACAAGACCTCGCTCGGCTCGATGCCGAGCTGCATCAGGCGTGGGGCGAATTCACGCACGACGAACTCGGAAAAGTCCTGTTCGCGCCCCATTTTGATATCCCATTGCATCAGTAGGCGGACCATCGTTGTGCCCAATTCATGGAAAGAAACAATCGGTTGATCGAGATTCACGATACCAGAAGCAGGGAGGAAACGCAACTTTGCAGCCAGTGGGAGGCGCGGCGAAGCGATCCTGCGCCCGCAACTTTTGTATACGCAGGGTGGCGCTCCCACGCCGGTATGCGCACCTGCCCGCTCGCTCTCGTGTTGTTGTTGGCGATCCAGGCATTGCTGATTGTCCAGCCTCTGCGCGCAGCGCCATTGATGCAAGTTTCCGCCCCCCCTGGTGAGACTATCCTTCCGGTTGTCAGCCCCGGTGCAATGACAACGGCCACACTCCATACGCACGTTGCCACGATCGTGCTTGACACCAGTGAGAGCGGCGGTGTCACCATTATGCTCACCGCCACCTATGACATTCGCAATGATGGCAAAGAGGCGCTCCAGTTCCCTATCACCATCAATGCCTCCACGCCCTTGGTGTGGGAGCTGACGCAAGATGGCGCACCTGTGGACGTGACAAGCTCGACGGATGGCCTGGCTTCCGCCACCATCATCACACCAGCTAACAGTCGCACTGACCTAGTGCTGACAGCTAGCCGCACCGTACCGGATCAACCCTTGTTGCGTCTCGTCTACCCCACTGAACTGTTGCGTCAATGGCGGGGACAGCGCAGTGTGCGCGTCGATCTGCGCCCGGATGCCCAATTTGACCCTGCAAGCTGGTTGCGTATCGAACCGGACACGTGGCGCTACACCGTCAGCGACGCACCGGAACGCGAATGGCTCTTTGAGGGCGAGCTGCCGCTGCGCATCCTCTGCACGCTGGTGGCGCCGGGCGTATGGCAGGAATTGCAGACCCTGCACGCCGCAGCCCAGGGAGCTGCACTACAGACCTACGCTGTGCTTGGTCAGCGGTACCAGGCGCTGGCCGACGCTGCCGCACAACTTGGCGACGGTCAGGCGCAGGCGCGCTTTCTGGCGCAGGCAACGGCAGCTTACGCCGACGGCATTCGCCAGGGTGAATCGATCGGCGCATCTGCCGTCGAATTGGCTGCGCTCCATGCCGGGCTGGCCGCACTGCACCGCGCCCGCGTCGTCGCAACAGGTCATGCCCAGGATGCGCAGGCGATGGTCGTCGAAGCCGGCTTGGCGTTAGCCGGTGTCATGGTCGATGATCCGCGTCGGGGCGAGCTAGAGCAATGGCAGGTTGAAGGGCTGCGGCTGATGCTGGCCGATCTGCGCCGACGGGGCGACATCCCCGGCGCGCTGGCGCTAATCGAGCAACTCCAGGCGCTGCCCGCCACCGCCGGCAGCAGCGATTTTCTGGCGCAAGAGCGGCAGGCGTTGATTGTCCAGCAGGCTGTGCAGCTCATTGAACAAGGCGACCGCGCAACAGCGTTGGCATTGGCCGGCGACTTGATCCAGTCGCCAACGTTGCAGCCGCCGGCGGAATATCGAAACCTCTTTGCCCGTTGGAACGTTTCTACTGCGATGACAGCAGCGGGCACGTCGGTGCGCGTCGTGGCGACGCCTGACGAAGACCGCAGCGCCGATGCGCAGGTAGCGCTCGACGCCATCGTGCAGACATGGCGCGCCACGCCGACGACGCGAGCGAGCAATCCGCAGCTTCGGCGCATCGATGCCGATGGCGTCCCCACCCTGTTCGAGCTGACCTTACAGTTGCCGGCGGGTGGCAATGGCGTTGCTCTTGCCAACACATTGCCAGCGGGGGCTGACTGGGCGCTGTTGCGCGTTCTGCTCGGCCAGCTTGGACCACAGATCGAGACGCACGCCGACGGCCTATGGCAACAGGTGCAGGTGTCGCAGCCTATCGACCTGCGCGCCGCAGGCGATCAATGGCAACGCCTGGCCGCCGAACTCGACCGCCAGGCCGCACAATTCGAGGCTGACGCCACTGGCGACGTGGCCGCTGATATGCAGGCATCGCAAGCGGCGCGACTGCGAGCGGCGAACTACCGCATGACGGCGCAGGCATGGCGTAAACTGGCGCAGGACAGTCAGTTGTTGATCTCGCTGGCGACACCCGGAGTGGACAGCGCTGCACGCAGCTGGCAGGTCACAGTCGCCAGCCCACCGCAGATGCTGAACGTGCAGGTCACAGCACCCAACCCGGTGCGCCTGCTGCTGGCTGGTGTGGTCGCACTGGTGGCGATTTTGGGCGTAACTGCACTTTTGTGGCGCCTTTTGTAGAATAATTGAACTCATGGCTCAGACAACACAACCGACGCCACCGATGGCGCGACGATTCCGTTACCGCGAGAGCGTCTACTTTCAAGATGGCCACTGGCTCAACGCCATTCTGACCGCACTGCTCTATTTGATCCTGGCGGCGGCGCTCGATGCCGCCGGCCATGTCCAAAGCCTGGCGGTGGTGATCCCTGTTGCGGCAGGCGCGTATCTGCTTGGCTTGCTGATGTCGTTCAGCCGCTTCGACGGCTTTTTTGCACTGTCACACAGCATGTTTGTCGGTCTAGCCTGGATTCTTTACTCGATCGCGCGCACCGTGCCTGCCAATCAGATCGAGCCTTTCCTCGCTAACCCCAACGTCAGCGAGTTGCAGGCGCGCGTCTACTTCGTGCTGCTACGGCTGCTTGACTGGGTGGATGCTGCGCTGAGTCGCTCCGCCAGCGCCGACAACTATGTCTTTATCTTCGAGATTTGCTTTCTAGTGTGGTGGCTGACTTATCTCGGCGTCTGGTCGATCTTTCGCTACGGCTACACCTGGCGCGCCGTCGTACCGGCGGGGGTGGTGCTGTTGATCAACACCTACTATGCGCCTCACTCGACGGTGGGCTTTCTGCTGGCCTTTGTCCTGGTGGGGCTGGTGCTGCTCGTGCGCACGAATCTGGCCGAGCAGCAACTGCGCTGGCGCGAACAGCGCATTTACTTCCAGCCAGACATCGTGTGGGATTTTCTGCGCAACGGCGTGCTCTTTGCCGCACTGCTGGTGCTGGTCGCCTGGGTGCTGCCAGGACTGGGGCGCAACCCACAGATACGCGCGCTGTTGACGCCCATCAACTCGACCTGGGAGTCAACCGCCGAAAATGTGCAACGTCTCTATCAGGGTCTCAATCGCCAGCCTGCGGAAGTGACCTCAACTTTTGGCAATTCGCTGACGCTGGGCGGTGAGCGCAATGTGACCGATGCGCTGGTTTTTCAGGCGCAGGCGGCGCGGGCGCGTTACTGGCGCGCCGTTGTCTTCGATACCTACGAAGCGGGGCGCTGGTTCAACACTGCCGAAGAAGTGCAACGCTATGAACCGGGTGAAATTGCGCCCATTGCCAGCTGGCGCGCCCGCACTGCCATCAGCCAGACGATCACGCTGCTGGCGCCGGTGGGTGCGATCCTCTTTGGCATGCCTGACGTGGCGCAGGCTACGGTGCAGCTTGAGGCGCAGGTGCGCGCCCAGGCCGGCGCCACGCCGATCCCGGCGGCAGGCGCGCCGGCGGAGGCGCCGCCAGTCGAGTTCACCTTGCTGCGCACCAACCGCGAACTGGCGAACGGCGACCGCTATGTCCTGGTCAGTGCCGCCACCGACGCCACCGTACGCGATCTGGAAAACGCCAGCGCCAACTATCCACCCGAAGTTCTTGACCGTTTCCTGCAGTTGCCCGAAGATTTCCCGTCCAGCGTGGCCGAACTTGCCCGGCAACTCACCAGCGGCGCAACCACACCTTACGCCAAGGCGAAAGCCATCGAAGCCTACCTGCGCACAATTCCCTACAACGACGCCATTCCGGCCCCGCCGGCGGAGCGCGACCCACTTGAGTATTTCCTGTTCGACATTCGGCAGGGCTATTGCGACTATTACGCGACGGCGATGGCGATGATGCTGCGCGTCGTCGGCGTGCCCGCGCGCACCGCCAGTGGTTACGCCGAAGGAACCTTCGACGAGGAGAGTGGAGCTTACTTTGTCACCGAACGCGACGCTCACACCTGGGTCGAGGTTTTCTTCCCAGAATACGGCTGGATCGAATTTGAACCGACCGCTGGGGAAAGCCCGCTGGATCGACCGACCGGCGATGACCCTGCCCAACTGACGCCCAATCAACCGCAGCCTGAGCCAACGCCCGCCGCCGGTGCACCTGGCGCCGAGCCAACGCCGTTGCCGGGGCAGAACGAGCTTCCTCCGCAATTCACCGGTGAGGAGTTGTTGGAAGGGCAAGAGAGCGCCGCCGCCGCTTCACCGCTGATGGCATGGTGGCTGGTGCTATTGGCGCTGATCATCGTCGTACCGATCGGCGCACTGCTGATCTGGCGCGTGCGCAGCAGTGGCCCAACCATCTTCACCGCCGAGTTGCCGGTGCAGGTGTACGAACGGCTGGAACGCTGGTCACAGCGGCTAGGGCTGCCGATTCGCGCCAGCCACACGCCGCATGAGCACGCGCGCACGTTGAGCGGCGCCCTGCCCGAAGCTGAACCGTATGTGTGGGAAGTGACAAACTCCTACGTACGCTATCGCTTCAGCGGCGCCGAACCGCGCGTGGAGACACCTGGACAGACACAGCCGCCAGCGCTCTGGGAGACGTGGCGGCGGCTTGATGGCATCTTCTGGAAGGCCTGGCGACGCGCCTGGGTGCAGCGCTTGCGGCGTAAACCTGTCAATCTACACACGCTTGTGCCGCCCAAAGAGAAGGGGCGGCAGCCGTAAGTCCACAGGTCCTGAGTCTTCCGTCACCAGTCTGCCGATGCAGACCCAAAGACTCAGGACCCAACACAGATTTACAACGTTGGCGTCAACAACATAATCTGCGTTTCTTCCGGCAAATTGCTCTTGGCAATCTTCAGGGTGTCCACCGGGTCCAGAGCGGTGGCGCCGAACTCCTTGAGGAACTTCTCGATACTCTCCAACCGTGCTGCCAGATCGGGGGCCAGCCCATCGTGCCGATAATGCATCGGGATGACGATGCGCGGCTCTAGCAGACCAACTAGCTCAACGGCGCGTGCCGGGTCGAGCGTGTCGCCGCCGCCGACCGGCACCATCAACACATCGACTTCGCCGATATTCAGTTCCTCGATCTCGGACTGCGTCGGCACTTCGCCGATGTCGCCCATGTGACCGATCGTCAGGTCGCCAAACTCGAAAAAGAAGGCGACGTTGCGTTCTGGCGGACGGCCATCCGTGCGGCGATGATAGGTGGTCAGCCCGGTGATGAACACATTCTTCACCTCGTATTCCCCAGGCCCGGACAGCACCTTCGGTTCGCCGCTGATGCGTTCGACCGCATTGTGTCCGGCGCGGTCATGGCTGACGGTCACAATGTCGGCGCGCACCTTTGCCAACGCCGGACCGACCGATCTATCGTAGGGATCGCAGACTACGGTCACCCCGCCCTCGCGAATCCGAAAACAGGAAAGACCGTACCAGGTAATATCCATTGCGCTTGCACTCCTGCTGCTCAGGTGATCGGAACATTTGTTTCGATCCAATATACCGCAGGTTCGGCTTCATTCCAAACCGCCTGGCAGTGGTATGATGCTCACCGGGACAACGTGTAGCGGCACGATGACTGCCGGATTGACGATCAGTCCTCCCGGAGGCTCGGCAGCCCGGAAGAGGCAAACGATGTTACGCGAACGTCCAGGAATCATCGACACACGTCGCCGGCAGTATGTAGCGACGCACAACGGAAGGCAAGCAAACGATGCACATCGAAGCGAGAGATGTTGACTGTGTGATTACGGTGGCGCGCGGCGCTGGCGATCTGGTGCGCCGGATGTACGCGTCTGGCCAGGCGACTGTACGCGAAAAGTCGAGCGAGATCGATCTGGTCACTGCGGCGGACGTGGCTGCCGAAGACTTTCTTCGCAGCGCCCTCGAGCGCCTCTATCCTGGCATCGCGCTGTGGGGCGAGGAGAGCAACCAACCGCCAGATCAGGCGCTGTACTGGCTTGTCGATCCCATCGATGGCACCACCAACTTTGCGCACAATGTCGCCTACTGCTCCGTCAATATTGCGCTGCAGGATGGACTAACTACATTGCTGGCCGTGACCTACCACATTGGGCTGGACTGCACCTACCACGCGCAACCTGGCGGCGGCGCCTATCTGCGCACGTCGCACGGCGAAGAAAGCCGCTTGCACGTGAGCGCCACCGCCAGCCTGCGCAAGTCGCTGCTGATCACCGGCTTTCCTTACCATCGCGCCGAAGCAGCGGACAACAATGCAGCGGAGTTCGTCTACTTCATGCCACGCACAGCCTGTGTCCGCAACTTTGGTTCGGCAGCCCTCGACCTGGCGCACGTTGCACAAGGCGCGGCGGATGGTTACTGGGAAGGCTGGCTCAATCCCTGGGACATTGCCGCCGGTGCGCTGTTGGTGCGTGAAGCGGGTGGGCGCGTCACGACCTACGGTGGGCGTGAGTGGACGATCCGCGACAACCACATCGTTGCCAGCAACGGCGTCCCTGCGCTACACGATGCCCTGCTGGAGGGGATTCGCACCGCACGCGCCCCATTGACGGCGCCGCGTCTAAACATACACGGATAAACCATGATTCAACCTCCCGATTTCAACCAACTGATCCGCCTCTACCCACCCATCGGCGAGATGACGCCAGCCGCTCAGCGCCTGCTGCGCGATAACTTGCAACTCGCCACGGCGCCTGCCAATCATGTGCTTTTCGACCTGGACTCGCCATGCTCCCTCTTTCTCCTGCTGTACGCTGGCTCGATCCGGGTGATCAAGCCAGCGCTCTCTGGTCGCGAGCTCTTGCTCTACCGGCTTGAGCCGGGCGATTCGTGTGTGCTGACGGCAAGTTGCCTGTTGGGGCGCAGTAACTACCCGGCGCGCGGCGTGGTCGAGACCGACCTGACGGCTTATGCCCTCGCACAGCCGGTCTTCAACCAGTTGCTGGAAAGCTCGACGCCCTTCCGCGCCCTGGTCTTCAATCACTTTGCCGACCGCGTCGCCGACCTGATGCAGTTGGTGGAGGAGGTGGCCTTTGGTGCGCTCGATCAACGGCTGGCGGCTTATCTGGCCGCGCGCGCGCCGCGCCTGGAGGCGACCCATCAACAGATCGCCGATGAACTGGGTACGGTGCGCGAGGTAGTCAGCCGTCGCCTCAAGCAGCTAGAACACGCCGGTCTTGTACGCCTCGAACGGGGGCAGGTGCAGGTGCTCGACGCTGTACGCCTGGGACGCCTGGCTGGTGCGCTGCGTGACTCCAGTCACTGACACACCTGTGTTCCGCTGCTACACTGTGTCATAGAGCTGTCAAAGTCATGGAAGCTGTCAAAACTGACGAGACGCACCGAAGCATTGTAACGAAAGGAACACAAACATGATCAAGGTCAATGAAGCTGGTTGGGATCGTATCGTGCGCATTATCCTGGGCATCGTCATGCTGGTGCTCGGCTGGGGCGGCTTTGTCCCCGGCGTCTTTGGCGCCATCTTGCAGTGGCTGGGCTTCGTCCCGCTGCTCACCGGTCTGATCGGCTGGTGCCCGCTCTATTCGCTCTTCCGCTTTGGTACAAAATCTGCCTGAGTCTTCGGCCGTCTGTCGTCTTGGGGGGCGTGCATCGACGGGTGCACGCCCCCTGATTTTTCAGGAGGGATGGATGAATCTTGCTGAATTTCAGGCGCGAGTGCAAGCCAACCCGCGCCCGGTGATTGTCGATATCTGGGCGCCCTGGTGCGGGCCATGTCGCACCCTCAGCCCGCGCCTGGCGCAGGTGAGTGAAGCATACGCCGACCAGGTCGATGTGTGGCAGATCAACGCCGACGAAGCGCCAGAACTGACGCGAGCGCTCAAGATCATGGGCATCCCGACGCTGCTGATGTTTCGCGACGGTCAAGAGGTGGCGCGGCGCACCGGGCTACAGTCGGTCGACGCGCTGCGCACCATGTTCGACGCACTGCTCGTCACCGACGCCAACGGCGCTGCGCCGCGTATCGCCAGGCTGAGCGACACGGAGCGTTGGCTGCGGTTGACGACCGGGGCAATCCTGGTGGGCCTGCCGATGCTGATGGGTTGGTCGCCCTTTCTGGTGATCGTTGGCGCAGCCGTGATTTTCAGCGGCGTCTATGATCGCTGTCCGCTCTGGCAGGCGATTACGGCAAAGCTGCGCGCCGCATCAAGAACAGCGTGATTACTGATTTCTAGGTTGATACTTTATGCGCGCAGTGTTGCGTATGACGTGTTGCGTGAGGGATTCCGACACGTAGCACGCAACACTGAAAACATGAAAACTCTGCCTAGAAATCAGTAAAACCAGTGACAACCCTACCCGCATTACCCTGGCTGGCAAGAATCTACGGCTGCAGGCCGCACCCGCGTCGATCCGTCAGATGAAGACGAATACGCGTGACGCCGGACACGACCTGGCCTCACCGCACCCGCATCGTCACCCTTGTTGCGCCAGCTGATGGTGGTGATTGGCCGCCGCATGCACAAACGCCAGAAAGAGCGGGTGCGGTTTGTTGGGACGGCTCTTGAACTCTGGGTGGAATTGGCTGCCCAGCATAAACGGATGTGTAGCCAACTCGGCAATTTCTACCAGCCGACCGTCAGGCGACACACCGCTGAAGACCATGCCATGCGCCTCCAGATCGCCGCGGTAGGCATTGTTAAATTCAAAGCGGTGACGATGCCGCTCCTGCACGACCGGGCCGACGCCCACATCCGCATAGGCGGCAAACGCGCGTGTATTGGGGACAAGCTGACAATCGTAGGTGCCCAACCGCATCGTGCCACCCATGTCGGCAATGTCGCGCTGGTCGGGCATCAGATCGATGATTGGGTACTCCGTGCTGATGTCGAACTCGGTGCTGTTGGGTTCGTCGGTCTGGTAGATATGACGGGCGAACTCGATGCACATCACCTGCATCCCCAGGCACAGCCCCAGATAAGGCAGGTTATTTTCGCGGGCGATGCGGGCAGCAATGATCTTCCCCTCGATGCCGCGATAGCCAAACCCCCCAGGCACGACAACGCCATCGGCGGCCAGCAACCGATCTATACCGCGGCCCTTCTCCAATTCCTCCGAATTGACCCAATCGATCTCGACATCCCACCCTGCCGCCAACCCGGCGTGGATCAGCGCCTCTTTGACGCTCAGATACGAATCCTCCAATTCGACATATTTGCCAGCCAGCGCGATCCGCAATGTGGGTTTGGTGCGCCGCAAATCGGCCACAAATTGTCGCCACGCCAGCAAGCCAGTCTCCGCCGGCTGCAACTCGTGCAAGTCCAGGCGTTGCATGGTCCAGGCGCCCAAGCCATGCTCTTCCAGGCTGAGGGGCACTGCGTAAATGGTGTCGGCGGTGAGCAGTGGCACCACAGCTTCGCGATCTACGTCGCAGAAGAGCGCAGTCTTGGCGATGACATCATCATCGACGGGATAGTCGCTGCGCAACACTACCACGTCGGGCGAGATGCCGATGCCGCGCAACTCGCGTACACTGTGCTGCGTTGGCTTGGTCTTGAGCTCCTTGCTGGCGGCCAGATAGGGAAGCCATGTCACGTGCACATAGAGCGTGTTGGCGCGCCCCACATCCTTGCGCATCTGACGAATTGCCTCCAGGAAGGGCAATCCCTCAATATCGCCCACAGTGCCGCCGATCTCGACGATCAGCACGTCGGCCTGCGCCACCCGCGCGGCCAACCCAATGCGCCGCTTGATCTCGTTGGTGACATGGGGGATGACCTGAATCGTGCCGCCCAGGTAGTCGCCGCGCCGCTCCTGGCTCAACACCGACGTGTAAATCTGCCCGCTGGTGATGTTGCTCAACTTGGAGAGATTGACATCCACAAAGCGCTCGTAATGGCCGAGGTCAAGGTCGGTTTCAGCGCCATCGTCGGTGACAAAAACCTCGCCATGCTGATAGGGCGACATCGTGCCAGGATCGACGTTCAGGTACGGGTCTAGCTTCATGGTCGCCACGCGCACGCCGCGCGCCTTCAGGATTGTCCCCAAAGAGGCCACGGTGACACCCTTACCCAAGCCGGAGACTACGCCGCCGGTGACGAAGATATATTTGGTCATAATTCCTCTTTCATTTTTGGTGCTGTCAAGCAGACGCCATTGCTTCTTTTCTGAGCCTCTCTTTGTGAAGCCGCTGATTGTGTATTGTGCCAGAGATTTTCGGCGTTGCCACAATGACCGCACCTAATGCTTTGACAAAACAGCAGCTTTGACGAAAGGAGACGGGCGCCCCAGCGGCGCCCGTCCGATTCGATATGCAATTACCCGGCGCCGCCCCCTGGTGTAGGCGTTGCCGTCACTGGGCGTACGACAGGGTCCGGTTGCGTCGGATCGCCCGCCGGCTGTGGCGACGGCGGCGGTGGCACAATGGTTGGCGCCGTCGTGGGTGCTGGGGTGGGCGTATCAGTCGGCGGCGGCAGCGGCGTCGGCGTATCAGTCGGCGGTGGCAGCGGCGTGTTGGTCGGCGTGTCGGTCGGCGTGGGCGCCAGTGTATTGGTTGGTGTGCTGGTGGGCGTATCAGTCGGCGGCGGCAACGGCGTCGGGGTATAGGTCGGCGTCGGCACAATGATCAGTGTTGGTGGTGGGATCGGCGTTGGCGTAAACGTAGCCGTTGCCTCACCGGCGTCGGGGGTTGGCGTGGGCGTTACGATCTGGGGCGTCGCCGTATTGGTCGCTGTATCGGTGGCCGTCGGCATGGGCGTGGCAGTTGCTGTGACAGTTGCTGTGGGCGTTGGCGTCACCGTTGCAGTTGACGTTGCGGTAGGCGGCTGCCGGGTAGGACGCGTTTCCTCGTCATCACCGTTAGGTGGTCGCGGTGTGCTGGTTACTGTCGGCGACGGCGTGACTGTGGCCGAAGGCGTCAGCGTCAGGGTGGGGCTGGGCGTCGCACTATTGGTCGGCGCCGGTGTCGACGTGGAAGTTGGCGTCGGGCTGGCGACCGGCGCCGGTGTGCGGCTGGGCGTTGGAGTACGGCTGGGAGTCGCAGTCGCCGACGGTGTCGCCAGCAGGGTCGCAGTCGGAGCAGGCGTGTCCGTTGGCGCCGGTGTTGCTGTTGCGGTTGCGGTTGGCGTGGCGGTTGGCGTTGCAGTTGATGTTGCAGTTGGCGTACTGGTGGGAACTTCGGCAAGCCCCGCCGCAGCCACATCGTTTTGACGGCGTTCGTCATCTGAGGCGCGGTTGTTGTCAGTCGTCTCTGTCGCCGGAATTGCGGCCACTTCCAGCCAACCAGCTTCTCCTGCGACGCAGCAAATCTGATACCACGCACCGCTGGCATCTTCGCCCAGTACGCGCAGCAATACACCGTCTGCGGCAAAGCCAATGCGGCGCGATTGTGGATCAGGTTCGGCGAAGACAGGAATCCCCGGCGTTCCCGGCGCAATGACCAGGAGTGTGGGACGTTCCAGGCGTTCGCGACTCGGTTCGACAATGAGCGGGGCGCCAGCTATGGATACGACCTGTTCACCGGCGTTGACCACCACCGTCTGGTCAGCCTGGGTCACCTGAACGGCGCCACGCTTGGTGCGCACAACGACCTCGGTGGCCGACAATGTCTCAAACGAAAACTCCGTGCCTGTCACGGCGGCTTCGACAACCGAGGAGGTCACGACGTAGCGGTCATCGCCCTTCAACTCTTCGTCGATCAGGTTGTTTACCCGCCCGCGCGTGACCAGCATCTCGACCTGCGTCGTGTCGAGCATGGCGCTCAGCTGAGAAAGCACGACATGGCTATCCGGCTCGATCACGGCTGTCTGCGCCGGGAACAATTGCACGGTCACGGCGCCATCGATGGTCAACACTTGATCGCCCTCCGCCAGCTTGAAGAGATCGCCGTCGTAGTAGGTGCGATAGGTGTTTGTGCGCTGCTGCAAGAGCGTCACTTCGCCGCCGGTGACGGTTGCTGTCGCCGTGAGTGGGCGCGGCGTGATGCGTGAGATGCCAAAGAAGATCAGCAACATCGCAAGCGCCGCTGCGCCTGCCAGCGCCAGCGATTGACCAGGTTGCAGGCTGCCCAACCACGCACGCAGCCGGGCAGCAATGCCGATACGTGGCCGCGTCACTGTGGGTGCGGCCACAGTGGGCGCTACGGCATATACGGTTCGCACCTCCTGCAGGACAAGCTGCGTCAGCCGGTCGTCGAGATCGGCGGACGGCGTGTCCGTTTCATAGAAGGTGTCGAACAGCTTCTGGATTTCCGCCTCATCGCGGTCGTCCAGCCAGCCCCGCAGGTCACTCATGCTCAAACCCTGTCTCGTCCAGTAGGTCACGCAGTTGCTGCCGCGCCCGGCTCAACAATGACTCAGTCCCCTTGTAGGAGCGATCGATCACCAGCGCAATTTCGCCGACGCTCAGCCCAACGTGATGCCGTAGGATGAGCACTTGCTTGGAAAGCTCTGGCAATTGATCCAGCACCTCGGCAAATTCGACGGCTCGGCTGCTCACCTCTAGCGGCGAACGTTGATGCTCGACCAGCGCCACCGTGTCCTGGCGCCTGCGCCAGAAATCGGCAATTTTGCGGTAGGCCAGCGAAAAGATGAAGGTGGCAAGGCTCGCCTTGCCGTCAAAATCCTTGAGCGCGCGCACCGCCGCGACTAACGTCTCGCCCAGCACGTCTTCTGCGTCCTCCTGTGTCGGCACGTTGTGACGCAGATAGCCAAGCAGGCGCGGGCGCATGCTCTGGATCAACTCAACCCAGGCCGCCTGATCGCCAGCTTGCAGTCGCTGGAGTAGTTCAGCTTCAGCGCGTTCGCCTGTCGCTAGCGCGTCCAAAACTTTGCTCCGAGAAGTACAATCGCTATCCGCACAGAAATCCTTCGCAGCTTAGATAACAATTTCTTGACGTAAGGTCAGCGCCGTCGATGGATACAAGAGTGAATGGCCAACAATTGCGGTGCGTCGTTGGGATATAGTATGATTAGCGGCCATCAGTCAGCAAAAAACTACTATAGTTTACCAGTCGGCGAAAATCGATGCCAACTTCCAATCAGTCGAACAATACATCAGCAAGCCAGGTTGCGCGCCTGCTGGCGCACTTCGGCGCCGCCGGCGCCTGCTGGTTCAGCAGCACCCGCCCCGATGGGCGTCCCCATCTGGCGCCGATCTGGCATGTCGTCTACGCAAATTGCATCTATGTCGTCACCCGACAGACATCGGTGCGCGCCGCCAACATCCGCGCCAATGCCAACGTCAGCCTGGCGCTGGCCGACACCAGCAACGCCCTGATCGTCGAAGGCGTCGCCCGCCCGGCGGCAGAAATGCGCGACGCTCTACGCCCGCTCTTTCAGGCTAAATACGACTGGGACATCGCCACCGATGCCGAGTACGATGACGTCATTCAGGTTAGACCGCGCAAGGTAATGGCCTGGGGCAGTCATGGCGAGGGTCGTTGGATCGTGGAGGCGCCGTGAGCTATCCAGTTGATCTGCAACTGCACAGCACCGCTTCCGACGGAACAGATACGCCCGCAGCGCTGGCGGCACTGTGCGCTGCGCGCGGGGTGCGCGTCATCGCCCTGACCGACCACGACGGCGTGCTCGGCATTGATGAAGCGCTGGCCACCGGCCGCGCACACGGCGTGCAGGTGATTCCTGCGCTCGAATTCAGCACGCGCAGCGAGCCGGCGCGCGACCTGCTGGATATCAACATTCTCGCGCTGGGCATTCGCCACCGGGACCCCACGTTGCTTGCCACCCTGGAACGCGTCCATGCCAGCCGCCTTGAGCAAAAAATTCGCCAGATCGAGCGGCTGCAGACCTATGGCGTCGATATCGAGGTCGACGCCGTGCTGGCGCGTGCCCAGGGCGTACCGGGGCGCGTCCACATTGCGCAGGAAGCGCTCGCCCGCAACCCGCAACGCTTCACCTCTGTTGCCGATGTTTTTGCACAATTCCTTGCGCCGGACGCCCCCAATTCAACCTATGTGGCGCGCACCTTCAGCCTGAGCGTTGAAGACGCCATCGCCGTGACGCACGCCGCTGGCGGCGTCGCCGTGCTGGCGCACCCCGGCGCGTACCCGCGCGTGCGCGACATTGACGGCGTTGTGGCGCGGCTGGCGGCGTCGGGGTTGGATGGCATCGAGGTGCGCTATCCCTACGCCCACAACCGGGGGCATTTCGGCGCCCCGGCGCAAGAAGTCGCTGCGCTGGTCGCACATTTCCATACGCTGGCGGTGCAGCACGATCTGTTGATCACCGGTGGCAGCGACTATCATGGGCAGGCCAAGCCAGGAATCACACCAGGGATGGCTGGGTTGACGTGGTCGGAGTGGGAGACGCTGGCCGCACGTTGTGGATGGGCAATGCAAGTTACAGAAAGCGCCTCTTACCAACAAACTGCAGACGAAATCTACTGACCTCTAGGTTAGCTGTTCATCTTCCGGGAACCTTTGAGGCTTCCAGGAAGATTGCGGAAGAGAAATCTATCAAGTTGGACGGTGAATTGTGAATGATGAGCTGGCGGCGCACAGCGCCGCAGAACGCCCGCCGCGCACGACCTGGATCGAAGTCAGCCGCGGCGCGTTGGTGCACAATCTGCATCTGTTGCGCAATCGGCTGATGCCTGGTGCGCAGTTGATGGCCGTTGTCAAAGCCAATGCCTACGGTCACGGCGCTGTAGAGACGGCGCGCACCTTACAGCAAGCAGGCGCCGATCGCTTTGCCGTCGCCACGTTGACAGAAGCAATCGAGTTGCGCCAGGCCGGGATCATGCGCCCGATCCTGGTGTTGGGCTATACGCCGCCGTGGCAGGCTGCGTCCGCACTGGCGCACGCAGTCACGCTGACGGTGTTCGAGCTGGAGACAGCGACGGCTCTGCACACAGCGGCGCATGCGGTGGGGCAACGGCTTACCATCCACGTCAAAGTCAACACAGGGATGAATCGACTGGGGGTGCGAGCGGAAGACGCGCCGGCGCTGTTGGCCGCACTGACAACGCTGGATGGATTGACGGTGGAGGGCGTCTTCACGCACTTCGCCACTTCTGATGAACTTGACAAGACGCACGCCGAGGCGCAATTCACCCGCTTCCAGGCCTTTTTGGAGACTTTGCGTCGGACAGGCTTGCGTCCTCCGCTCGCCCACGCCGCCAATTCCGCTGCGCTGTTGACGATGCCGCATACTCACCTCGACCTGGCGCGCAGCGGCATTGCGCTCTATGGGCTTGACCCCGATATGACGCAGTGTACGCTGCCGGCTGGCTTTCGCCCCGCGTTGGCGTGGAAAGCCATCGTCACGCAGGTGAGCGACCTGGCGCCTGGCGAGGCGGTTTCCTATGGCCGTGAGTTCATCGCCGATCGTCCCATGCGCACAGCGACCCTGCCGATTGGCTACGCGGACGGCTTCCCTCGCCGACCGCAGACATGGGGCAGTGTGCTGATTCATGGCCAACACGCACCGATCTTGGGGCGCGTCTGCATGGATCAAACGGTTGTCGATGTAACAGCCATCGAAGCCGCAACCGGCCCGGTGCGGCAGGGCGACGAGGTGGTGATCATCGGGCGGCAGGGCGATGCCAGTATCTCAGCAGAAGGCGCCAGCGTGCGTGTGGGCACCAACAACTACGACATTGTGAGCCGCATTCTGGCGCGCGTACCACGTATTTATGTTGATTGATGGTGGCTATCACGTCGCCCTGACCCTGACGCAGTTAACGATTCTAGGTTGATATTTTATGAGCGCAGTGTTGCGTATTACGTGTTGCGTGAGGGAATCCGACACGTAGCACGGTAGCACGCAACACTGAAAACATGAAAACTCTGCCTAGAAATCCGTAACAGAAGCACGACGCAATGGCTTTTGGGGCGCTGTATTATGCCACCGAGTCTTCTCGGAAGCTGCGGAATTTCCGGGAAGGTGCATCAACCTGGAGATCACAAATGAACGGTGCGACGATGGGTGATGACACGCCCCTGCGCCAGGCAAAGGCATTCGCCATCCACACGACGCTTGTCGAGCATTTTGGCGCGCCGACCTTTACACCCGGCGACGATCCCGTGGACGAGCTGATCGCTACGATCCTCAGCGCCAACACGAACGACGCCAACAGCGGGCGCGCCTTCGCTCAGCTGCAAGAGGCGTTTGGTGGCGACTGGGAGGCCGTGCGCACTGCACCGCTGGACGCGATCAAAGCAGCAATCCGTCCTGCTGGAATGTACAATCAGAAGGCGCCAGCGATCGTGGCGACGCTGGAACGACTCAAGGCGGACTGGGGCGGATACGACTTGCGCGAGCTGGCGCAGATGCCGGTGGCAGAGGCGCGCGCGTACCTCACCTCGCTGCCGGGAGTTGGTTTCAAGACAGCCAGCATCGTGCTCCTCTTCTGTTTCAACCAAGCGGCCTTCCCGGTCGACACCCACATCCAGCGCATCTCGCAACGCACCGGCGTCAGCCCCCGCCGCGCCAACCCCGACAAGATCATGCGCATCTGGGAGTCATTGCTGCCGCCCACTGTCTTCTACCCATTGCACATCAACTTGATCCGGCATGGACGACAGATTTGCCAGGCGCAGACGCCTCGCTGTGATCTGTGTCCGCTGCAAGCTCTCTGTGATTATGCTCGACGCGCAGGCGAGTGGCGCAACGGGTGATGCAGTTTCAAAACAAATATGGGCAGGCGCAGAGCGCCTACCCAGGTTCAACTGCTTTATTTTTACCGTGCGATCATCAGGCAGTAGTAGCCTGGCTCTTGTTGAGCATCAACATAAGGCGGCTGGAGCGACGCGCAGCATTGTTGTGATGAATTGCGCCTTTATTGGCCGCACGCGCCAACACTCGCTCGGCGTTGCGCACCAGTTCCAGTGCATTCGGATCGCCGGTTTCGATAGCGACCCGCGCCTTTTTCACAGCGGTGCGAGCGCTGCTACGATAGACACGATTGCTGGCTGCGCGCCTGGCATTTTGACGACTGGCTTTTTCAGCGGACTTTGTGTTTGCCATCCTGATTTGCTCTCCCAAATTCCCAACACCCTGCTTCAGGGCTTATGCTCAAGGCGTGCTCTGGTCAACGCCGTATGTGCGCCGCATTCGCAGCATGGTGATAGAGGACAGGCTGCGAACCAACAAGCCTGTAGTATATGGCTATAGTGCAATTTTGTCGAATTGCGCGCGCACAAAACGCAGCAAAAATTTTGTCTACAGCGAATTTTTTATACCCGACCCGTAGCCCCTCTGCTGGCAGCCCGACCCGTTGGGCTGCCAGCAGAGGGGCCTGTGTCATCGAGGACTCGCGTCATGGCGTGAGCGCCGGTAAGGACGCTGGCTGCCCGTGATCGGCTTGACTACAACCTATCCTGGTGAGGCGTTGCGCGCGGCTGGCGCCGACCAGATGTGTGCATCCTTTGTCAAGATAGCCGTGACGCTCGGCTTCGCTCACTGATTTCCAGGTCAACACTTTATGGGGGCAACATGGCGTAGTGTGTAAGGGATTCTGACATACAGCACGCACTACTGATAGACAACACAAATAGACTTTGCTCATCTTCCCGGAAGCTCTGAGCTTCCGGGAAGATATCGGATGTACGATGTTTGATTGTGCTATCTATGAGAACGTAAAACTCTGCCTGGCAAACAGAAGCTGGCGCCAGGGCATTTGGTGATCGAGCACGCTGAGGATATTCAGAGTTTGCGCGACACTGACCATATGGCTGATGCGATGAATGACTCAAGCACGAACTGCGTGCGTGTGCTGATCCTGGCCGATGATCCACTGGCGCGGGCGGGGCTGGCGGCGTTGCTCGGCAGCGCGCCGACGATCGCCGTCACGGGCCAAAGTGGCAGCGACGTTGACATAGCTGCACTGCTGGCGGCGTTCCAGCCCGACGCGGTAGTGTGGGACCTGGGCTGGTCGCCCGATAGCCAGGTCGCTGTGCTCAGCCGGTTCGTCGAGGAGCACACCACGCCAGTGGTGGCGCTGCTGGCAACGCCATCTCTGGCAGGCGCTGTACGCGCAGTAGGTGTGCGCGGGCTATTGCCGCGCAGCGCCAGCGGCGCACACATGGCGGCGGCCCTCTCCGCTGTCGTACAAGGCTTGCTCGTCTTTGATGAAACACTATTGCCGGCGCCGCTTTCCACCGACATTGAGCTGGTCGAGCCGCTTTCCAGCCGTGAACTAGAAGTGCTACGTCACCTGGCGGAAGGGCTTTCGAATAAGGAGATCGCTCGCACCCTGGGCATTAGCGAGAACACCATCAAGTTTCACGTCAACGCCATCCTCGGCAAATTAGGGGCGCAAAGCCGCACGGAAGCGGTCGTGCGCGCTACACGCGCCGGACTGCTCTTGCTATAGGTTGAGGCATCGCACTGGCGCCTGGAGAATGTCTGCCAATGGGGTTCCCGACGCAAAGGTGGATAGCTTGACAAATCAGCGCTTACTGTGGGTCAAAGCGATAGCCGATGCTTAACTCATTGTGCAGATAGGTTGGGTTCTTGGGGTCCGGCTCAATCTTGCGGCGAAGATGCCAGATGTAAACGCGCAGGTAGTCAATGTCGTCGATATACTCGAAGCCCCAAACCTGCTCCAGGAGTTGGCGAAATTCCAGGATGCGCCCGCGGTTTTTCACCAGTACGGCGAGGAGCTTGTACTCAGTCGGCGTCAACTTGACTGGTTCGCCCTTGATCAATACCTTGTGCGCTTCCAGATCGATGGTCAGATAGTCATCCTGATAAGTCACTTTGCCGTATTGGGGTTGCGGCGCGCTGGCACGGCGCAGGTTGGCGCGCACCCGCGCCATGAAGGGCTTGAGCTGAAAAGGCTTGGTCACATAATCGTCGGCGCCAATATCCAACCCCCGTACAATAGCGTCCTCGCTGCCCTGCGCCGTCAACATGATGACCGGCGTGCTGGAGACTGCGCGAATGCGTTTGCACACTTCGAAGCCATCCATCTCCGGCATTGTCACATCGAGCACAACCAGGTCTGGCTGCGTCGCTTGAAATTTGCGCAGTCCTTCCTCACCGTCGTTAGCGACGATAGCCTCGTATCCCTCGGCGCGCAGAATATAGGAGACCAGCTCGGAAAGGACAGGGTCGTCGTCAACGACAAGAATCCGCGTAGACATTTGGACACGCCCATTTACGCATGAATCGAAAGTCGGTCACTTGCGAACCTCTTCCACTGTGCCGGCGACGCGTTGCGCCGCTTTCTCCGCCCAGGCGCGTTTCGTGTACCGCCTGGCCTCCTTCTTATAGGGCGTCCAGAGCAACCTTTGGTCAACCCCAGGCTTCAGCGGTTGGCCGGAATAGTAGCGACCATCCTTGACTACGACATAGGGCATACACGTTGCGTCTCCTGAACGGTTGCGACGTTGGCTTGAGGTCAGTTATTCGCCAGTATATCACGTCACGGTGACGGCAGGGCAAACGCCGCGTCTTGACGACGGAAACAGTAGAGATTAGGCACAACGCCCGGACGCGCCACAAATGCCGCCAGCGCCTGTTGCGCACAGCCATCAGCACTTTGCAACAAGTTGTGCCCTGCATGCGCAAAGATGCGTACAACCGGCGCCACAAAATCTGCTGCCGCCTGCCTGGCCCAACGCGCCGGCGTCACCGGATCATGCGCCCCACCCATAATGAGCGTTGGTGGTGTGAGAAGCGGCAAGATGCGGTCGCCAACAGGCGCGGCAGGCGCTGGCCATGCTGAGCACGCTTCCAGCCACCAAGTAGCCGGGGCTGTCAACGCCGCAGCCACTTGCTCGGGCAGGCGATTGCGCACCCGCTGTACATCGTCGATAGTGTAGTGAGCGGCGTCCTCGGCGCACCCCAGGATAAGGGACATCCCCTCGCGTCCAACCGGTGGGGGTGCAGCGAGTGGCGGCGCTGGCGTCACCGCTGGCACGCCGAGAGCCGTTAGCAGCGGCAGGAAGTTCTCCACCGCCAATGTATCCAGGAATTGCACCAGCTCCTCACGCGTGGCAAAGCCAAGTTGACGTTGCATGCGATCCAGCGTCTCCGCTTCGGCGCCCTGCGGTGCGTCGGGGTTCGTGAAGTATGCGCGCCAGCTCTGCAGCGGAGCGGTCACCACAGTGCTGTCGGGAAGGCTGGTCGTGGTGGTGACGCCACTCGCCGGCGCGTTAATGCCGGTGGCGGGTAGTTGGCAACCGTCATCCACCGGCGCCAGTTTACATGCAACTCCAAAATTGCCCGTGTAAAATGCATCGATCAACGCCGGGATATCGCGCCCGCCCTCGCTTTGCAATCTGGCAAAGATCAGACGGGCGATGGCGTCGCCGTCGCCAAAGCCGATGCTGGCAGGCGTGGGCGTTTGATTGTACCAGTCGATCACGGCGAGAAAACGCGCTTCCAGATCAGGATACGCTGCGGCGCAATCAGCGGCGCGGGCGCAGTCCGCAAAAACCGTGCGCAGTGCATCATACGCACCGATCGGCGCCTCCAAGGCGCTATTCACCCGAATCGGCGTCAGACTCTCCAGCACGAGGGCGCGCACCAACGCCGGTTGCCGGGCAGCCACCAATTGCGCCACCGCCGCGCCACGTCCGCTGCCGACCAGGTTGAGTTGCGGCGCCGACAATGCCTTTGCCAGGTCGATGACATCGAGCGCGCTCTGCTCTAGCGTGTAGCCCGTCAGATCGCGGGCTTCCTGGCGTAGACGGTTGTAACAAGCGGCCAACGCCTGCAGGACAACCTGGCGATCATTGGTGGCGGCTGCGTCAGGGCAGGCCAACGATGGCTCAGACATTTCTGCACCGCGCGGCGCCAGGAGAATCACAGGACGCCTACTGCGCACAGGAGCCGTAGCAAACCACTCGATGAGCATTGCCATGTCAGCGTCGGCGCCTTCGCTCAGGACAACCACCGGGTCGGTTGCTGGGGTAGCGCTGTCAGCGGCCAGTGTTATGGCCAAACGGCGAATCGTACTGCTGTCGGCGCGGCGCCGGTTTTCGGGTACGCTGAGCAATCCGCAAGTCATGCTACTATCCACTGGCAGCGTTGTTGGACATGGTGTCGTTTCGAAACTCGGAGCGTACTGGAGCGCAATCTCCGGTTGGTTGGGGGCGGCAACTGGCGGCGCGCTGATGCCAGCGCTGACGCCGCCGCTGACGCCGCCGATTGCTGCCACGGCGACTGCGCTGGCCAACCCCTCGACGCGATAGAAGGGCGCCCCCACCAGATCGGTCAACTCGCTCGCGGCTGTACTTTGCGCAAACAACCGGCCATTTTCGAGCGTAAAACTCAGCTCGGCGGGGGCGGTAAAGGCGACGCCGTCGCTCTCTGTGAAGGTCAGCAACGGCTGTCCGCTGATGTCTTGCCAGGCGCCATAGGTTAACGTTGGCGCCCGTCCATCCAGAGTATCGCGCGCTAGAAGCGCACGGGAATCAGGCGACAGCGTCAGCGTCACCTCGCGCCAGCCACCGGCAGGATTGGGCGTAATCGTCTTGTAGACGCCAGCCAGCCCATCCGTTGCGATCACACTGCTGACGATGTCGGCGTTGTACGCAAGCGCGTTGCGATTTTCAGCCAGATAAGGGAGGGCATAGAAGCGCCAACTGCGCCCGTCGAGCACCAGATCGCCAGGCAGTGTCACCAGCGGCTGCCCGGCGGAAGCATCGAGATTGACGACAATCGGCTGCGGCAACGCGCCGGTCGCACCGCCTGTGAGGGTAAGGATCACGCCGGTGCCGCCCGGCGCCCATTGCCCAGTGCGTGTGGTTGGCGGCGCGCCGGAGAATGTCTTATCGACCAGCAGGGCGCTGCCGTCGAGATTCAGATAGAGGGTGCTGTCGATGACGCCAGTTTCAGGCGTCGATGACCATGCCTTGTAGACGCCAGCAAATGATGCACTGGGCGCCTGCGCCCACGCCAGCGTCGGCGTGATCAGGCTGAGCAGCAACGCCAGCAGCCAACTGATGTGATGCGAAAAATGCGGGTTGCATTGACAAGAGAAAGAAAAAAACAAATTTTTTCGCATAATTCCAGAAGTTCTCCTTGAGCGTTGTGCGAGGCAACGTTTGCCGCTGCACCCGTAGTTGGTGCGCCTGAAGATAGTTGCAGGTGCGAGGCCCAGGTGCAAGTTGACTGTGTCTTCGCGTAATCTTCGCGTAAAACGGCCAAAACGCCAATTGACTGAAGCCAACTGACTGAAGCAGCACTGGTGGAGCATCAGGATTAACAAAATAACCCGGTAGCCGATGTAGCTCTGTGTGAAGACTATCCACCAACCCGCATCGGCAGTCTCGCCCCCTCGACCTGCTTGGCCATCACCGCCGCCAGCCGCTGCATCTCCGCATCGCTCAGGCGCGGCTGATCCTGCCACGGATAGGTGCGCCCCAACGCCTGATACTTTGACTTTCCCAATGTATGATAGGGCAGCAGGTTGATCTCGCTCACCCGCTGCCCCAGGCTGAGCACGAAAGTGGCAATCGCGGTCAGACTGGCGGGGTCGGCGTTGAAGCCCGGAATCACCGGCACGCGCACGATCAGCTTCGGCGCAGGCAGGTCGGCGATGCGGCGCAGGTTCGCCAGGATCAGCGCGTTGTCCAGTCCGGTGTAGCGGCGGTGAAGCTCGCTGTCCACGTGCTTGACGTCATAGAGCAGCAGGTCGAGGTGGGGCAAGAGCCGGGCAAAGACCGTCCACTGCGTGTGCCCCGACGTCTCCAGCGCGGTGTGGATGCCTTCCGCCCGCGCCAGCCGCAGCAGCGCCTCGGCAAACACGGGCTGCATCGTCGCCTCGCCGCCGGTGAGCGTCAGCCCGCCGCTGCGGTCGTAGAAAGGCGCATCGCGGCGCACCTCCGCCATCACCTCGCCGGCGGTGCGCCGTGCGCCGATCCAGTGGATAGCGCCGGTCGGGCAAACGAAAGGACGCTCGCCCAGCGCCTCACTGCGGACGGCGGCGCTGCTGGCCTGTTCCCAGCAGACCGGGCAAGGCGTCTCGAACTGGCCGCATGTCATGCAGTTGGGCGCGGCAAGCATCAGTTCCGGCTGTAGACTCTGCGATTCCGGGTTGGCGCACCACGCACAGCGCAGCGGGCAGCCCTTCAAGAAGACGTTCGTGCGCAGCCCGGGCCCATCATGCACGGAGTAACGTTGGATGTCGAAAACAATGCCCTCGACTTGCTCCCAATCTCCAATCTCCAATCTCTCAACCTCCAATCCTCTCCGCCACCCGCAAGCGCCCGTCACGCCGGAGGCGATGACCTACAAAGCCAACTCTGCCCCCAATGTGAAATAGACCTTTATTGTCGCACACCGTTGACATCTACGCCTGAGTTCGCTATCATAGCCATGTAGATAGCCAACAGGAGGTTGCCTTGATCAAACAATACTCAATCGCAGAAGCGCGCAATCACTTCGCCGCCATTGTGCACGATCTCGAAGCAACGCAGCCGGTGCAAATCACCCGGCGCGGCAGAGTTGTGGCCGTCCTGATGGGCATCGAGGAATACGAGCGGCTGACTACGAACCACACTGACTTCTGGGGCGCCTACGAACGCTTCCGCGCCGAAGTCGACTTGCCGCCGCTGCAAATCGAACCGGAAATCTTTGCCGGCGTGCGTGATGTTGCGCCTGGACGCGAGGCTGCCTGGTGACATTGCAATTCCTCCTCGACACCAACATCCTGTCCGAGCCGCTGCGACCGCACCCCAACCCACAGGTGATGGTGCAACTTCGCCACTGGCGTCACGCCATCGCCATACCCACCATCGTCTGGCATGAACTGTGGTTCGGCTGCTATCGGCTACAGCCCTCGACGCGGCGCACTGCCATCGAACGGTACCTGACCAACGTGGTTGCAGTTAGCCTGCCAGTCTTGCCCTACGATGCGCGCGCTGCCCACTGGCACGCCAACGAACGCGCCCGTCTCAGCGCGCTCGGCAAGACGCCGCCTTTTGCCGACGGCATGATCGCCGCCATTGCCCGGACGAATGACCTGACACTGGTCACCTTCAACTTGGACGACTACCGCGCCTTCGACGGCTTGCGCATCACCGACTGGCAAACCTGACCTGCTCCCAATCTCTCAACCTCTCAACCTCTCAACCTCCAATCCTCTCCGCCACCCGCAACGCCTGCGCCGCAATCGTCAACGCTGGATTCATCGCCGCCGACGACGGGAAAAAGGACGAATCGACCACCCACAGGTTCTCGACATCGTGCGTGCGGCAGGTTGGATCGAGCACCGACGTGGCCGGGTCCACACCAAAGCGCGCAGTGCCGCACTGATGCGAATTGGTCTCGATGCCCATCGGCTGCACAAAGACGAACTGGTAGCCCGCCTCTCGCATCATACACCGCGCCGCTGCAACTAGCTTGCGATGCGCCACCAGATTGTTGGGCTTCCAGTGTACGATCACCCTGCCGTCGCTGCGTAGCTCGATGCGGTTGTTGGGGTCGGGCAGGTCTTCGGACATCACCCACCAGTCCACACTGCGGTCAGCCATGCCCTGCAGGATCGGCCTGGGCACAAGCGGCTGTGCGGCGGTGAGCATCCCGGCTTGCAGCTTGCCGAGCAGTTGGATATTGCCCATCGGATAGGCGAAGTCCGGGCCCCGGAAATAGAAATCGTTGATCGCCATCGTCTTTTGGAAGACAGTCGGGTTGCGGCGGAAGGGATCGACCGCCATCAGTGCGGTGTTGTTGTGCACCATGTAGTTGCGCCCCACCAGCCCGGAGGAGTTCGCCAGCCCGTTGGGATGTTTGTCGTTCGCCGAACGCAGCAGCAGCAGCGCCGAGTTGACCGCACCGCACGCCACCACAAAGCGGTCGGCATGCACCGTGAGCTTCTCGCCGCCGCGTTCCAGCTCGACGCCAACCACGCGCCGCCCCGTGCTGTCGGTCAGCAGCCGCTGCGCCAGCGTCTTTGTCCACAGCGTGATGGTCTGACTCGCCATCGCCGGGCGCACGCAGTTGACATCGCTCTCACTCTTTGCCAGCACCTGGCACGGGAAACCGTCGCACGTCTTGCAGCGGATGCAGCGCCCGCCCGCGCGCAGGTCGATGCCCATCGGGTAGTGGAAGGGATGCAGCCCCTGGTTACGCAGCCGCACACTCAGGTCGTCGATGTACGGCTCATGCGGCACCGGCGGGAAAGGAAACGGGCCAGAACGCGGCGGCTCGGTGGGGTCTTCGCCTGTGGCGCCGTGCACGGCGTAGATTTCCTCGGCGCGGGCATAGTACGGCTCCAGCTCGTCGTAGGTGATGGGCCAGGCCGGCGAAGTCCCGCCTTCGTGCTCAATCACGCCGAAATCCTGCACACGGAAGCGCGGCAGCGCGGCGCCGTAGACCTTGGTGTTGCCGCCCACAAAGTAATGCACGCCCGGATGGAAGGGTCTGCCGTCGGCGCCGTACCAGGTTTCGTCGGGCTTGTAGCGGCGGCGATCAAAGACCTCGACCGGTTGCCAGTTCTGCGGCTCCTGCGGCAGGAAGTCCCCGCGCTCGACGAGCAAGATGCGCAGCCCACGGTCGCGCAACGCATACGCCAGGGTCCCGCCGCCCGCGCCCGTGCCGATGATCACCAAATCAAATTGCTCAAACATAGGCTTTCCTCACATAAAAGTGACAAATAGAACGCGGATGACGCAGATTGGGCGGATTTGCGCAGATTTTTCTGAACTGTCTTTGATCTGCACTGATCCGTCCGATTCGTGTTATCAGAATGCGGATCGAGCGGATTGCGCAGATTTTTCTGAACTGCCTTTGATCCGCGCTGATCCGCAAAATCCGCGTCATCCGCGTTCTATTGCGGCTATCGGCTCCAATAATCCAGCACCAGCACCTGGGCGATGTGCGGTTCGACCAGTTCCACAAAGCGCTGGTGCGCCGGATGCGGCAGGTAGACGGCGCGACCGGCTTCGTTGCGGAAGGTGACCAGGAAGCAGTGCGTGTAGCCGCGCGCGGCGTTCTCCACGCTGACATCCGTGCCCCACTCGAAGGCGATGATTTCGGGAATCTGTGCGGGCAGCGCGGCGAAGGCCGCTTCGATGGCGCGCACCTGGTCGGGCGTCGTCTCCGGCGTGAAGCCAAAGAGCACGACATGGCGTAACACGGATTCAGTCGGCATCGCCAAACTCCGTTCTGGCAATAATCTCGTTCTGCAACTCCTTGTCGAGTTCCGTGAAGTAGGCGCTGTAGCCCGCCACGCGCACGACGAGCGAGCGATATTCCTCCGGGTTGGCTTGCGCTGCGCGCAGCGTCGCCGCCGAAACGACGTTGAACTGCACGTGTGGGATGTGCAGCCGGCAGAAGCCGCGCAGCAGCAGCACAAACTTGTCGAGCGCCTGGTCGCCCGCAAAAAACGACGGTAGAAACTTCATGTTGAGCAGCGTGCCGTTGGAAGCCAGCTGGAGGTCGAGACGGCTCACCGACTGCAGCACGGCGGTGGCGCCGCGACGGTCGCGCCCGGCTGTGGGCGACAGCCCGCCATCCGCCAGCGGCGTCCCGGCGTGACGACCGTCGGGCGTGGCGCCGACATTGGCGCCCATCGGCACGTGCGCCGAGACAGTGTAGAAGCCGGGCTGATAGACGCCGCCGCGAATCGTCTGGTGCTGTTCGACCAATTCGGCGTAGCGGTCGCCCCACCGGCTGGCGTAGCGATCAACGCGGGCGTCGTCGTTGCCATACTTGGGCACGCGGTGGATCAAGCGTTGACGCAGCACTTCGGCGCCTTCATAGTTGGTGCGCAGCGCGTCGAGCAGCTCCTGTCCCGAAAGCCATTTTTCCTGAAAAACCGCCTGTTCGACTGCAGCCAGGCTGTCGGCGACGTTGGCGATCTGCACGCCCTGCACGCCGGAGAAGTTGTAGTGTGCGCCGCCTGCCGTCACATCCAGCCCGCGCGCGATGCAGTCCTGGATCACCAGCGAGAGGAAGGGCGAAGGCAGCAGTTCGGCGTGAGTCTGGTCGACGACGTTGCAGCCTTTGACCATCAGCGGGATGAAGTGGGCAAGCTGTGCGTCGTAGGCGGCTTCCAGTTCCGCCATACTCGACATCGTGGCGAGCGTCGGCGTGGGCAGCCCGATCTGTTCACCCGTCTGCGGGTCTTTGCCACCGAAGAGCGTCAGTTCGAGCACACGCGTCAGGTTGAACATCGAGGCGTCGCTCCAGCCCAGCGCCTTGCCCGGCGTCGACAGTTCCACACAGCCGACGACCGCATAGTTGCGCGCATCTTCCTCGGTCACCCCGCGTGCGATCTGGCCCGGAATGATCACCTCATCGTTGAAGACCTGCGGCATCCCGCTGCCCTTACCGATCACGAACGCCGCCGCGCGCAGAAATTCATCCGGGCTGTGCGCGTGGATGCGGATCGACAGGTTTGGCTGCGTCATGCCCAGGTCAGCCTGCGCGCGCAGACACATGAACGAGAGCAGGTTGGTGGCGTCGGCGCCGTCGGCGCGCTGCCCGCCCAGCGCAATGTTGAAGCCGATCGGGAAGCCGGCGAAGTAGCGCGCGCTGTGGCTGGAGCGCAGCAGCACGATCTCGTTGAACTTGAGCCACAGGCATTCGAGCAGCTCCTGCGCCTGCGCCAACGTCAGCTTGCCGGACGCCAAATCCGCCTCCAGATAAGGCAACATGTATTGGTCGAAGCGCCCCGGCGAGAAGCTGCTGGCGTTCGATTCGATCTGCAGCAGCACAAAGAGAAACCAGACTGCCTGCAATGCCTCGTGAAAGTCACGCGCGGGATGCTCTGCCAGCCAGCGACAGTTGGCGGCGATGCGCTCAAGCTCGCGAGTTCGCACCGGATCATCGTTATCCCTTGCCAGTTCTGTTGCCAGATCGGCATAGCGCAGCATAAATTCCTGCGCCGCCTGCAGTGCAATCAGCGCGGCGTCATAGAAAACCTGATGCGCGTCATCTTGCATTCCTGGCTGCGCCCGCGCGGCCAGCACCTGCGCCCTCAACCCGCCGATACCCAGCCGTAGCCATGCTTCCACGTCGGGCAGGATGTGCCCCTGCGCGTGGTCGGTCTGGTTGAGCGAGAAGACGCGACCCCTCACAGCAGCGCGCACGTCCTCCGGCACGCGCTGCGCGACCGTGTCCTCCAGCGTGCGTCCGCGCCAGTAGGGAAAAATCTCGTCGCGCAGTTCGCGGATCGCCGCTGGCGTGGTGTGGAAGCGATCCTGCGGGCGCGTGGGCAGGATGTCCAGCTCCTTGTCGATCCACGCGACCGCGCCTTCAGGCGCGATGACGCCCATGCGCGGCAACAGCGAGCGGTTGCCGACAATCAGCTCGCCGGGCTGAAGCGTGATGCTCTGCTGACGCACCAGGTGTAGCAGCATCTGCGCACGGCGCAGCCCCATCGGCTGGCCCTCAGTGGCACGGTATGCCTCGGTCGTGTAGCGCGCCCGCTCCACGTCGAGATAGCGCGGCTCATTCAGCAGCCGCTGCTTGATGGCAGCAACGCGCGCGGTGGGCCGGGTGGTCGTCCAGTCGGCTTGTGGAAAGCCGGCGCTGGCGTCTTCCGTTTGTTCGAGACAATCAATCACCGAGATTTTGCCTTTCAGTTTGCAGGTCAATATCGATCCGCAGATTACGCAGATTGCGCAGAGAATCTTGCTTTTTCTACGCAGTCTGATGAACTCTTCATCGATGACTCATCGATCCGCATATTCCGCCAATCCGTGTTCTCCTGTTTACCCCTTCACCGACCCTGCCAGAATACCGCGAATGAAGAAGCGCCCGAGCAGGATGTAGATGATCGCGGTCGGCAGCGCAGCCAAGACGGCGCCCGCCATCACCACGTTCCACTCCACTGAGAAGGTGCCCGACAGGTTGTTGAGTGCAATCGTGACCGGCTGCGCGGCCGGGTTGGGCACGACAGTGACGCCAAAGAGGAAGTCGTTCCAGATGTTGGTGAACTGAAAGATGCCGACGACGACGAACGCCGGAATCGACAGCGGCAGCATGACGCGCGTGAAAGTCGTGATCAGCCCGGCGCCATCGACGCGCGCGGCGTCCATCAGCTCGGTCGGCACGCCGGCGAAGTAGTTGCGGAAGATCAGCGTCGTGATCGGAATGCCGTAGATCACATGCACCAGCACCAGCCCCGGAATCGTGCCGTAGACGCCCAGAATTTGCAGCGTGCGCACCAGCGGCAGCAGGACGCTCTGGTAGGGAATGAAGAAGCCAAAGAGCATCAGCGTGAAGACGATGTCCGAGCCGCGGAACTTCCACTTGGCGAAAAGATAGCCGTTAATGGCGCCGATCAGCGACGAGAGAATCGTAGCGGGAATCACCATCAACAGGCTGTTCATCATATTGGGCTGAAGCCGCTGCCAGGCGCCGGCAAAACCATTGTCGGTCGATAGCTGTGCGGGTGGAAGCCACATGCGCTGTAGGCTGACGCTCTGCGCGTCCTTGAGGCCGTTGGCAACCATGACATAAACCGGCATCAAGAAGACGATTGCCATCAGAAACATGACAATCCAGACGGCGTAGGTTCCCCAGTGGCGGGGACGACGGCGTGGTTGAGGTTGCGAAAGTGCGGCGGTGGTCATGAGTCCTCCCGCAAGGTGCTGGCCAGATAGGGCACGATGACAAGCGCGACGAGCACAAGCATGATAATGGCAGCCGCCGAGCCGAGGTTGTAGCGCGTCGCCTTGAACATCTGTTCGAAAACGAAGATGGCAGGCACGTCCGTGGCAAAGCCAGGCCCGACGCCGGCCATCGTGTAGACAAGATCGAAAATCTTGAGTGAAACGTGCAGCAGAATCACGACGACGCTGATCGTCACCGGGCGCAGCATCGGGATGATCACCTTGCGGTAGACCTGAAACTCGCTGGCGCCATCGATGCGCGCTGCCTCGCGCACCTCGTCCGAGATCGTCGCCATGCCGCCGACGTAGAGCGCCATCACAAAGCCGGAGAGCTGCCAGGTCGCCGCAATCGCCACCGGGATCATCGCCAGCGGGATGCCCCACTTGACCTGCCAGGCGTCGACGCCGGGCAGCACCGCCGCCAGGATGCCGTTGACTTCCGCCACCACCGTCGGGTCGGTGATCCAGCCCGGCTTGAGCGGCGCCATGCCGGCTTGTGTCAACAAGTAGTTGATCCCTAGCACCTCGAAGAGCAAATTCAGCCCCGTCTCTGGGTTGAAAATCCAGCGCCAGACGACGCCGGTGACGACAAACGAGAGTGCATAGGGAAAGAGGAAAATGTTGCGGAAGACATTGTGCCCGGCCAGGTGGCGGTCGAGCAGGATCGCCAGCGTCAGACCGAGCGTCACGGCAAAGGCAATGAAGAAGATCGTGAAGACAAAGGTGTTGCGCAGGTCTGCCTGCCAGCGCGCCATGGCGAACATCTCAGCATAGGTGGCGAAGAGCGGCTCGCGCAGCGTCAGGTCAATTTTCAAGGTGCGCCAGTTGGAGAGCGACACCCAAAACGTGAAGCTGATGAAAACGTAGATGAAGACCGCCAGCGCCAGGATCGACGGCAGCAACAGCAGGATCGTTTGCGCCTGTTCCGACAGATGCCAGCGGCGGCGGTCAAGCGGCCGTGCACGGAGCGCAGCCGAATCGGTGGTGGCGGTCATGGGCGTGCCTTTCGGAGAATAACTCAATCTCTAATCTCCAATCTCAACTCCCAGAGATTGGAGATTAGAGATTGGAGATTGAGTTTACTGCCCGAACCCCGAACTCTGCGCCGCAGCGACCAGCGCATTGGCGAAGGCGTCCACGTTCTTGTCGACGACAAAGACTGTCACGGCGTCGTTGAGCGCCTGCTGGAAATCCGCCGGCGCCGCCGAGCCATGCACGACGCTGGGCACCAGCGCATCATTGGCGAAGGAGTCCATCGACCAGTTGTGATAGACGCCAAACTTGGCGCGGTCACAGTCGGTGCGGGCGCAGATCGACCCCTTGAGCGGGTTGAAGGCTTCTTGCGCCTCCTTGCTGCCGATGACCTTGAGCCAATTCCTGGCGTTCTCCGGGTTCGCCGAGCCTTTGCCGATAGGGAAGCCATCGGCGACGATCATGAAGGAACCCGCCGTGCCCGGATGGCTGACCCAACCAAACTCCACGTTGTCGGTCAGCCCGGCGTTGACGAACTCACCATAAGCCCAGTCGCCCATGGAGTTGAAGGCGCAGCCGCCCTCCATCAGTTTCTTGACTGCCTGATCCCACGAGAGCGCCGAATGGTCTTCGTTCTGGTACTCAAGCATCTTGCCGTAGGTCTCCATCGCCTGCTTGACGCCGGGGTCATCGAAGCGCGTGGCGCCGTTCCATAGCCCGTTGTACGCTTCCGGCCCGATCGTGCCGAGCAGCGTGTTCTCAAAGAGCTGCGCCGTCGCCCAGATGCCGGAATCGCCCACGCAGAGCGGCGTCACGCCCGCAGCTTTCAGTTGGTCAGCGATGGTGATGAACTCGTCAACGCTCAGTGTGTCACCAACCTCGATGCCGTTGTCCGCCAACAGTTGTTTGTTGTACCAGAAGCCGTTGCCGCGATGGACGCCGACCGTCACCTGGTAGATCTCACCATCCTTGGTCATCATCGTGCGGAGCGCCTCGGGCACAACGTCGTTCCACCCCTCCGCCTCGTAGAGATCGGTGACCGGTTCCACATAGCCTGGCTCGACATACTGGCCGATCAGCTCGAAGCCGGGATGCACCTGCCAGGTGTCGGGTACGTCACCACCAGCCAGGCGCGTCTGCAGCACGCCGCGCGCCGCCGAACCGCCGCCGCCCGCCACCGTGGCGTTGATGATCTCGACGTCGGGATATTGCGCGCTGTAGGCGTCGAAGAGCGCCTGCAACGCCGCCGCCTCGCCACCGGATGTCCACCACGAGAAGACCTCCAGTTTTCCACCGCCTGCTGGCGCCGCTGCTTCACCGCCGGCAGGGGCTGCCTGACCGCCGCCAGGCGCAGCTGCCGGTGCTGCACAGCCGGTGAAGACCAGCGCCGCCAGCAACATAGCCGTCATCACAAACAGGATGCGTTTGCCGAACATGTTCTGTCTCCTTATACTCTTGTTGTTTGAAGCGCGAATCGAACGTTGAAGCAATGGGAAGCAAGTTGTCTAGGGCGATTCACCTCCTGTGACTACTCCGAAACTCTACCTTCTCTATCGACACGAATCGGCGCTGAGAATGCTGGGGAGACGGCAGTGCACTCGACCTCGGACAAGGACAGTTTGTGCTGCCGCCTTCCCCACAACGCCGGACCCGCAGGTCCGCAAATCATGCAATCGTAGACGCCGCTCGCAGCGGCGTGATCTCGCCGTTCAACAACCTCGATCCTGCATCGAGAGTCTGCGGCTGGGAGCCGCAGCTACCATAGCACTTCCTCGACTTTCACCCACCGCCCTTCCGCCGACGACCTCTCTGCTGCCGCCATCACCGCCTGGATGTGCAGCCCGTCCGCCAGCGTCGGCTGCGTCGGCTTATCTTCTGCCACCGCCTTGAGGAACTGATATTGGCATTCGGCGTGGGTGCGCACGAAGTCGGGCGCCATCGACCAGTCCGGCGCCTTCTGCCCCGCATAGCGGTTGACGGTCTCGATCTTGCGGAAGCCGCGCATCCCGCCGGTCGGCTTGTCGCTGTCGCGCACGTCGTAGACCTCCAACCACGCCGGGTCGAGGCCGCTGAAGCGGAGCGCGCCCTTCTCGCCGAAAAGCTCGAAGCCGATGTCGTTGGTTAGCCCCGTGCCCATGCGCGAGGCATCGACCACGCCCAGAACGCCGGCTTTGGTGCGCAGCGTGAGCAGCGCGATGTCGTCCACATCCACAGCAACGCGTTCCGTTGCGCCAGCGCCGACGGGACGTTCCTTGATCAGCGTGTCGAGCGTCGCCTGTACGGACTCAAACTCGCCCACGACGGAATAGAGCATGTCCAGGATGTGCGAGCCGATGTCGAAAAGCGTCCCGCCGCCGGCAATCGCCTTTTGCTGCCGCCACGAGATCGGCTTGTTGGGGTCGATGTAGCTGGAGCGATAGTAGCGCCCGCGGAAGGAAAAGATGCGCCCCAGGAACCCCTCCTCCACAAGCTGCCGCGCCCGCAACACCGCCGGATAGAAGCGAAAGTTGAAGGTCATCTGCGTCTTGACGCCGGCGCGCGCCGCCGCTGCGACCATGCGCTGCGCCTCGGCCACGTTCATCGCCAGCGGCTTCTCACAGTAGATGTGCTTGCCCGCCGCCGCTGCGGCTTCGACGATCTCGGCGTGCATGTGGTTGGGCACGCAAATATCGACCGCCTCAATCTCTGGGTGCGCCAGCAATTCCCGGTAATCTGCCGTCCAGAAGTTGCAGCCAAGTTCGGCTGCAGCCGCCTGCGCCGTCTCCGCCCGCGTCGTCGCCACGCCGCCAATGCGCACTGCGTCGGCAGGCAGTCCGTAATGAAAGGGCAGCGAACGGTACGCCATGCCATGCACGCGCCCGATGCCGCCGTAGCCGATCATGCCGATGGTAGGAAAGGTCATGCGCGTCAATCCTTTGTTGAATAAGCGATTGAGAGATTAGGGGATTGGAGACTGGAGACTGGAGACTGGAGACTGGAGATTGGAGATTGGAGATTCGTTTTGTCGACACGCAATCTCCAATCTCTAATCTCTAATCTCCAATCTCTAATCTCCCAATCTCCTAATCCCTCAGTCTTCCTTCTTCGGTCCGATACTGCTCGCTGGCAGCGTCCATCACGGCGCGCAGTTTGTTGACCGCCGCGGCGATCTCACCCGTCCCGGGCTTGAGCTTGCCGTTTGGCCCCTTGAGCAGCGGCGACGAGAACTCGCCGACGGTCATGCCGGCGGCGATGAACTCGGCGACGTTGCCGGCGTTGAGGCCGCCGTCCTCCATCAGCTCGATCTGCCCTTCCATGCCCGCCTCAGCGATCATGTCGTGCAGCTTGCGGATCGTGCGCACCATGATCGGGTCCATCGTGTGCGGACTTTGCCCCGGCTTCGGCTTGACCCAGAAGGGCGCGCGACTCTCGTACTCGATGATGTCCACGTAGGGATGGATGAACTGCTCGAACGCGCTCGTCGGCACGCCCTGCCACGCCCACACGCCGACCTTCAGCTCCAGCTTCTCTTTGATGTAGGTGATCTGCTGGAAGATCATCTCGCCTGTGGTCTCGATGGGGAGGCTGATCAGACTGACGCCCAGGTCTTTGAGCTGATCGAAGACATCGAAGGTCGGGCGATACATCTGCAATTGCGCCTCGACCTCCAGGTTGGTGCTGGCGACCGTCGCCTCGATGATGTCGAAGCCGCCGCGCGGCATGCCAAAATCCATGTACTTGCCGTCGCGCACCTCGATGTGCAGCCAGTCTACCCCGGCCGCCTCCAGGTCCTTCACCTGCGCGCCCAGCACCGCGTAATCCGCCCAGAACAGCCCGGCGGCGATCTTGCATTTTTGCGTGACTTTTCCGATTGTGTCTGCCATGTGGTTTGGTTCTCCTAACAATATGATGAAAGAGCGATTAAGCGATTAAGAGATTGGAGATTGGAGATTGGAGATTGGAGATTGCGTGGCGCTTCGACGCCTAATCTCCAATCTCCAATCTCCTAATCTCCAATCTCTTAATCTCCCAATCTCTACATCTCGATCAGCACCTTCATCGCCTGCTGCGTGCGCATCAACTCGACGCCGCGGCTTAGCTCTGTCAGCGGCAGGCGGTGGGTGACCAGGATCGACGGCTGCACGCGGCGGCTCTCCAGCAACTGGATTGTCTGCGCGAAGGGGTGCAGCCCGACGAACGCGCCGTGCACCGTCAGGTCGTAGCGCGTGATTGTGTACTGATTGACCGGCGGGTTGTCGTGCGGACGCAGCCCGAAGAGGATCACCTGCCCGCCGCGCCGCGCCAGCTGGATCGCCTGGTTGATCTGGTTGCCGACCGCATCGACGACGACGTCGGCGCCCAGACCGGTCAGCCGTTTGACCTCCGCCAGCGCATCGACCTGTGTGACGTTGAGCGCAGCGTCCATGCCGATCTCCTGCGCAAATTCCAGCCGGTAGGGCGCTACGTCGAGCAGGATCACTTTGCCCGCGCCCATCGAGCGGTAAAGCAGTGCAAAGAGCAGCCCCATCGGGCCGGCGCCGATGATCGCCACGTTGTCGCCGGGCTGGAAGGGCGCGCGCCGGACCGAGCCGACCGCACACGAGAGCGGCTCGAAGAGTGCGGCGTCATCGCGCGGCACGGTCGGGTCGATCTTCCACAGCGCGCGCGCCGGGGTGCGCAGCGTTGGGGCAAACGCGCCGTCGATGGTAGTGCCGATGGTCTGGTAGTTGGTGCACTGGTTGTCGAGTCCACGACGGCAGTAGTCGCACTTGCCGCAGGTTAACCGGTTGGCGATTACGACGCGGTCGCCGGGCTGCACGCTCGTCACCGCGGGACCTACCGCCGCCACGATGCCCACGCCCTCATGCCCGATGACGATGCCGGGCGGCGCTTTGTGCGCCGGCGGCACAGCCAGAATGTTGAGATCGGTGCCGCAGATGCCGCACGCCTCGATGCGCACGATCACATCATCGTCGGCGACAAGCTGCGGCGGCTGGCGTTCAACATATTCCAGAACGCCGTTGCCACGAAAAATCGGAACCAACTCAGTGTTCATGTTCACCAAACTTCATGATCAAGAGAGAAATTTCAATGATCCGCAGATTACGCAGATTTCGCAGAAATTTTTTCTGCGAAATCTGCGTAATCTGCGGATTGATTCTCTAGCTGCAGCACTGCGGTTGCTGTGTCCAGGTCGGTGCAGAAGACGTCGATGACGCCGGTGTGCAGCGCGCCGAGGATTGCCTGCGTCTTGGCAGCGCCGATGGCAATCGACATCACGGTTGGAATCGTGCGCAGGTCTTCCAACCGCAGCCCGATCACACGTTCGTTGAAGCCGCCGGTGTACGCGGCGCCATCGATGGTAAAAATCTGCCCAGACATATCGCCAACGCCGCCCGACTGCCGAATCTGCGCCAGGTCGTCGGCGCTGAGATAGCCGGCTTTGGCGAACTCCGACGTCGCCGGGTCGAGGTTGCCCACGCCAACCAGCGCCACGTCGGCGCGCTGCGCCATCTCCAGGGCGCGCTGAATATCGCGCTGACTGCGCAGCATCTCGGCGGCGGCGATGCTGTCCACCACCATCGGCGCCGAAAGATAGTGAGCGGCGCCACCCAGCTTCGCCGCCAACTCACGCGTCAAGGAGGCGCTGTCCAATTCCGGCGTTGCCAGCGCAATGCTGCCCACTGCCTGCACCACATCCACATGTCCTTGAAAACCGGGGCGCACGGCGTGGATCACTTCGTAGGTGGAGCGTCCCAGACAGACGGTCAGGGTCATGCCGTCGCGCAGCGTCTGCTCCAGGAAGCGTGCGCCGAGTTGGCCGACGCGCGCCAGGGCGTGCGTGCGGTCGCTGCTGCCCGGCTTGAGCACCAGCGCCTCGCGCAAGCCAAACCGGTCGCACAGCCGCGCCTCCAGGTCGGGCGTGCGCTGGACGGGCCAGTTGACCGTGAATTGGATCACCTGTTCGGCGCGCGCCTGCTTGAGCAGCCGGTAGATTTTGACGCGCGACAGCCCAAGCTGCGCGGCGATGGCGTCCTGCGTCATCTCTTCGACGTAATACATGGCAGCGACCTGGGCGAGCAGGTCATGTTCGGCGTAATCAAGCATGGATAGTCAACTGCTTGTGCAATTGCACATATATTGTGCATTAGCACAATGCTACCATGATCACCTTCATCTGTCAACGCTCAATTTCAACCGGAGTCTACGGCACATTTAGGGCAAAGTGCAGCGTATAGATCACAGCCTTCGGCGTGACAGGCCCCCTCTTCATGCCGGAGGCGATGACCTACGACTTACGCTTCTCACTGGAAGCGTGCACGGCGGCATGCGGTGCGTCTCACGATGGCTGGCGGTTTGACGCAGAGGGCTTCTCTTTCTAGAATTTGCTCACTGCTGACAACAACACAGGTCAAAGCCATACCAAGTTTGTCCGTCGGTGCATAAAGCGCCAGCTGCCACTAACCGTAAATCGCAACAGGTAAAGGATCTGACTATCATGAACTTGCTTCGATCTGGCTTCGCTTTGCGTAGCGCTCCTCTTTTGATTGCCTTCGCTCTGTTGACAGTGTTGTTGGGTCTCTTTCACAGCCCAGCGCAGGCGGCAACCCTGACCGTCTGCCCTGGCAGTGGCGCCTACGCCACTATTCAGTCTGCTGTCAACAACGCTGCACCCGGTGATGTGATCAGCATTTGTTCTGGCACATACACGGAGAATGTCAATCTCAGCTTGATGGGCGCTGCCATTGGCGGTCTGCCTGGCGACCTGACTCTGCGGGGCAGTGGCGGCGTCACCATCGCGCCGGGCGCAGGGAACGCCATCTACATCTCGAGCAGCTTTGGCGGCAATCTTGTTTTGTCTGACTTTAGCGCGACATCGCCCGACGCCAGCCCCATCGAACTGCTAGTGGACACCCATGACAGCATCGAAGTCACCGGCTCGATCCAGGTGAGTGGGGTGACGGTCATCCACTCCGGCGGCGCGGGGATGCGGCTGCAAGCGCAAGGTGCGGTGGTCGTGACCAGCTCGCACGCGATCAGCAATGCTGGCGACGGTTTCGAGATTGCCGCCGATCAGGCGATCTCCATCACCAACAGCACAGCGATCAGCAACAGCGTCAACGGGTTTTGGATTAGCGATCGCACCTTCGAGGAGCAGTGTAGCCTGACGCCAGTGCGCTTGCAGGGATTGCTGGCGCAGGCGAATGGTGGCAATGGCGTGGAGTTGGGCCGTTTCGACGGCTCTTTGGCGACGGTGGTGCGGGACAGTCGTTTGCTCGCCAACGAGCTTGCGGGTCTGGTGTACAACGAGCCTTTCCTGTGTGGCCCAGAAGGCAGCCTGGATGTAGAGAACAGCATCGCCAGCGGCAATGGCAGCGATGGCTTCCGGGTCGATCGTGCACTGGTGAGCGAGTTCCGGCGTACGACCGCCAGCCAAAATGCTGAAGTGGGCATTCACATCATTCCTCCAGGTGTTCCTGGCCTGGCAGCGCAGGCAGATCACACTGCTGGCGTCACGGCGATACAGCAAGGGCTTGATCACCGCTATACGATTACCGGCTCCCTGATTCAAAGCAACTCAATCGGTGTGCACCTTGACGCAAGCTTCCTGGATAGTTCGGTCGGTGCAGCGACCCCGACGAGCTTCGAGCAAAATATCGTCTGCGCAAATCCCACTGCGGGTATGATGATGTTTGCCGATCCGGTCATGTACACCGAGACGATCGCAGCACGCGGCAACTGGTGGGGCGCAGGCAGCGGCCCGCTTCATCCTACAAATCCTGGCGGCGCTGGTGATCGTGTGCGCGACGCGGCCACGCGCACGGCGACGCCTCCTAACGATGTGGATGGTGGCGCCATCGACTTTGCGCCCTGGGTTGATCGCATAACCAGCACTGCGTCTTCTGGTCCATATCAACCTGGCGCTCCCATTGCAGTGACTTTTCGCCCGGAAGATGGCAGCGGCAGTTGGCGCCTGGCGGGCGGCCCTGGCGCTACGGTAGGGACGCCGCCGTTTCAGGTCACCACCGACAATGGCGAGGTTGCCCTGAACGAGGTGTCCGGTGCGTCAGTGTCGACTTTCTTGACAAATGACAACGGGGAGATCGTGGCTACCTTCACGCCTGCGCAACCTGGGCCAGCCACTGTAACGCTGCAAGGCCCGTGTGGACTGAGTGCCAGCCTCCCTTTCACGATTGAACAGCCGTTGACGTTCACCAAGTCGCCGGCGTTGCAATATGTGGTGAATGGGAACATCGCCACTTTCACCATGACAGTTGCCAATCAAGGTGTGCTGACGCTCACCAATGTCGCAGTCAGCGATGATCTGGCGCCAGCGTGTAGTCGCGCTCTGCCCGATCTGGCGCCCGGCGCAACGGGTGTGTACACCTGCACCGACGCGCCTACAATCAGCTACATCAACGTGGCGACAGTGACGGCGACAACTGAGGCGTTGCCCGCAGCGCAAGCTGGGGCAACGCCGCTGCAGCCATCGGCGATAGTGAGCGCCAGCGCCAGGGCAGCGGTGCAGGTTATCAATCCGGGGCTGAGCGTGGTCAAGAGCGTGGGGCTTGATCCGGATGCCTGCGCGCCGCCCGGAAGCCTGCAGGCGCAGCCTGGTGCGAACCTGTATTATTGTCTGCGGTTGATCAATACAGGCGATGTCACCTTCACCGAGCACACAATCGACGATGCGCTGCTCGGCATCCACAACGCTGTGATCAATGCCGTGTTGCCGCCCAGCGCTACACTGGCGATCACGCGCAGCGTCTTGCCAGCGCTGGGGCCGGTTGCGATGGCAGATACGATCGTGAACACCGTGATGGTCACCGCCAGCGGTGCATTAGGAGGTGGAACCGCACCTGCAGTGCAAGTGAGTGCTTCAGGCGCAGGCGCAGTCACGGTGGAGATACCGCCCACGAACCTGCCGCCAGAAGATGAGCCGCTGCTGGGCGAGCGCCGAATCTATTTGCCAGCGATCCAGCGCTAAATCGTACATCGTGACTTGCGCCGGGAGCCATCAATGCGCCCTGGCGCAAGTCGGTTGATAGACTACCACTCTCGCTGGCGCGCTGCCTGGACGCCAGCGAGGAGCAACACAGTCAGGGCAGTTGCAGCTGCCAGGCGCAGACGTGGCTGCACTTGGATGCGCTGCCAGACACTGCCACTTTTGTGGAGGGAAAGCGACATTGCCGGCTGTAACTGGAGACGCGCCAGCATCTCTTCAGGTGCAGCCACAAATTCAGCGAGCGTGGCGTTAAACCAGGCTGGCTCTTCGACAAAGACGAGATGCCCACTCTCTGACCGCACGATCAGCCGGGCGTTAGGCAGCTTTGTCAAGGCAGTGGTTGCCGCAGTCACGGGCAAGATGCGATCTTGCCCGCCCCAGATGACCAGCGTTGGCGCCTGGATGGTTTGCATGCCAGCCTGCAAGCGTTGCAGCTCGCCGTGATCCAGCCCGCGTATGCTGGCGTAGGTGCGCAAGAGGCGCAGGAATGCAGTTTGTGCACCTGGCAGCGTGGCCATGGCAAAGGCGCGGTCGATGTCTTCTTCCGCCACCGAATCAGGATCGGCGACGCACTGGCGAAGCGCCTGTGCGGTGCGCGTGCGATCAGGCAGCGTCAATATTTCGCCCACACCGCGTACTGTCATCAGACGCAATGGCCAGGCGACCTGATGGGTCATTCCTGCAGGGGCGATCAGCACCAGCGACGAGGTCATTTCTGGCCACCGGAAGGCAAATTCGCAGGCGACGGCGCCGCCCAACGATGAGCCAACGATTGTCGCCGCGCCCATGCCTACCGCCTCCATCACACCGCGCACCGCCGCCGCCAGGAGGCGCAACGTATCGGGGGGATAGACAGGCGGGATTGCTGAGCGCCCACAGCCGGGTAGGTCGACAGCCAGCACGCGATGGGTGTGGGGCAACTGCGCGAACTGCTTACGCCAGACATCGACGGCGCCACCGATGCCGTGGATCAGCACCAGGTTCGGACCATCGCTCCCTTCCAACCAGTAGCGAAGACGAAGGCCGTCAACAGGTAGATAACGGTCAGTCGGAAGTTGCATAGATACACCGCCTTGTAGAACGTTGTGCAGGTGAAAATGGCAAGCAGCCAGGGCGGTTGCTTGCCATTCTGTTCACCCAGTGTACACGCTTGTGTACTCCATTTCAACTACGCTACAGGCAGTGAGTCTACTTCACATTGGGGGCAGAGTTTGTTATGTAGGTCATCGCCTCCGGCGTGACATGGCACCCGTCACGCCGGAGGCGATGACCTACGACACGCTCCCCAAACTTGAAATACACCCACAGGCAGTGAGTCTACTTCACGGTTAGGTCAGGCGTTTGCATGGCAGGTTATCGCCTCCGGCATGACAGTCTGGTCGGTCGGAAGCGTCCGGCTGCAAGCGGAAGCTATTTCTCCTCCGCCAGATTCGCCCCGTAGCTCACCATCATGTGCCCCAGTTCCACCGGCGCGTTGTAGTTGAGGTAGATCGCCGTGTAGCTCGTCGCCCACGCCAGGTCGGTGAGCTGTAGTTCGTCGCGCCACGTCTTCACCTCGTCCCACTTCGGATGCCACGCCCAGCCTTGATCGTGGAAGACCTGGCGGGCTTGCTGCGCCGAAAGCTGTCGTTTGCTGAGCTGGCCCGCCGCATCCCACGAGAGTTCGGTCACAGGACCCACCGCGCCGATGATGCCGTGCGTCTTCTGCGCCCGCTGCTTCCAGTCCGGGTAGCCCTTCAGCTTATAGTCGCGCTCCAGGAAGAAGAGCGAATTGTTGTGCGCGCCGTGCATCAGGCGATAGGAGGGCGGCAGCAGCTCGTTGATCGGGTTGACGATGCGATCCATCACCTCGTCCTCGCCGAGATAGCGCTGCTCCACCTTGTCCCACACCCACGCCAGGTCATCGTCCGAGCGCTTGCGGATGTGCTCCCAGACGCCGGGGTCGATGGTCTTGTCGACCTGTTTCATCCTGAAGAGTTCGCCGCGGATCGTCTTTTCCTTATCCTCGACGCCTTTGGGCATGTATCCCTGCTGCGCCAGCTTGTTGGAGTGATGACGCGTCCACGGATCGACCGAGCGCGTGCCGATCACGTAGCGCGTGCCGGCAACTTTGCTATACGCCTGCTTCACCATGTCGTCGGACATCTCGACCGCCATGTGTTTGAGACCGACGCGTTTCATCGCACGCGCCGCCGCATAGTGACCCGCTTCCTTCAGCCAGGCGACACTGCCCTTGATCTCCGTGGCAAAGCCGCCCCAGCCGACCAGCGTGCTCAGCAGATCGTAGAGACGCATCGTATCTTCCGCCAGCGCCCAGCCGTTGCCGGTCATGGCGTATTCCGCCGCGCCTTCGCCCAACTTGAGCACATCCGTCGCCGACGCCAGCAGATCGACGCCGGTCATGGCGACGGTCGCCAGCCCTACGCTGAGCAAGCCGGGATTCTCCACCACCCAGTCTTCGAGTTTCTTGCTCGTCTCCTTCGCCAGGTCGTCGGCGGCGTATGCCCACGACGCCGCGTGCAGCAGCTTGAACTGCACCTTCTCCGGCACATTGAAGGTGATGCGTCGCCCCTCGCTGTTGACCCACTCACGGGCGCCGAGCGCGTTGGCGGCGCTGCCCACCGCCGTCGTCAGCGTGTAGCCGCCGCGGCGCTGCTGCGTCAGTCCGGCCGGTGCGCCGTCGGCTGCGTCGCTGTTGGCCTCCACCGCTGCATGGCCCGTCGGGTCGACAAAGCGCGCGGGGTTGGCATAGGCGTAGAGATAGCGATGCAGGCTGGGTGGTGTGTTCGCCATACCCAGGTAGCTGTCCTGTGTGGTGAAGCGCCCGATCTCGGCGTCGTAGTAGCGCGCGCCGAAGTAGTGCAGCCCGGTCTCCGTGTCGTAGTAGTGACCGGTGAAGCGGCGCAGGTTGGACGACGCGCCGACCTCCACCAGCGTGCGCCCCCAGGCGTCGTAGCGCAGGCTCTGCGCCAGGTCGCCGGCGACGTTGGTCAGGTTGGCGGTGCTGCCCAGCCCGTCGATCAGGTAGAAGTGGCTGGCGCGCGCCGCGCCGTTCACTTCGGTCAGCGCCAGCAGCCGGTAGCCGTAGTCGTACTTGCGCAGCGTGGCGAAGCTATCCGCCGCGCCGCCATACTCCAGCAACACCGCATCGTCGTCGTAGAGATAGCGCGTCTCCGCGCCCGCCGCCGCCTTTTTAACGCGCATGCGGTTGAAGTCATAGTCGAAGGTCACGCGCCCGCCGCTGCCATCCGCCGCCACCATCTGGTCGCGCACATCGTAGCGATAGTCGGCGCGCCCCGCTGTGGTGATGCGCGCTGTCTGGTTGAGATTGGCGTCGTACTCGTAGGTGATCGTGCGCGTGGCGTCGCGGTTGTCCACGATGCGCGTTAGCGTGTTCACGCCGTCGTAGGTGACGCCAGGTCGATCCGCCAGCGCGGTGTAGAGATAGGTGCGGTCCACCGGCTGCCCGCTTGCCGGGTCAACGCCGACTTCGGTCAGGCGATTGCCGACGACGGAATAGGTGTAGCGCAGGCTGCGTCCCGCCCCGTAATCGACCGTGACCATGCGGTTGAGCGTGTCGTAGGTGTAGGTCGTCGTCATCGGCTGCCCGGCGTCGATCGCAGCTTGCTGCTCGACCTGCGTCAGCCGGTTGCCGTTGGCGTCGTAGGTGTAGCCGAAGCGTGAGAAGGGCAGCGACGCCAGGTTGCGCGTGTTGATCACCGTTACGATGCGGTCGGCGCGGTCGTAGGCGTTGGCGCCGCCGCGATCGTGCACGCTGCCGTTCGGGTAAGTCACGCTGCGCAGCAGGCTATCCTCCCACCAGGCGTAGGTGGTCACGCCGGCGTCGGTCGTGACGGTCTGCAGCCGGTTGCGCGCGTCGTAGGTGTAGGTCGTCACGACATTGTCGGGATCGACGAGCCGCGTGCGGTTGCCGACCAGGTTGTAGTCGTACTGCGTCGTGCGACCGCTGGGCTGATCGTAGTCGCGCCGCGTGCGCGTCTGGATGCGATCCAGCGGGTCGTAGGTGAAGGTCGTGACTTCGACGGCTACGTTGCCGGCAACGCGCTTGGTCTCGGTGACGGCGATGGTGTTGCTGTTGCCGTCGTAGGCGTAGTCGATGCGCTGCATCTGGAAGTCAAGCGTCGGCGCGGCCGCGTTGGTGTAGATTTTGGCGACCAGGCGGTTGCGATGGTCGTAGCGCTGTTCGACGCGCTGGTTGCGCGCATCGACGATCAGCGTCTTGTTGCCTTCGCTGTCGTAGCCGTAGCTCCAGCGCAGCGCGGTGGCTTCGTCGCCCTGGGTGGCGTAGACTTCGGCGCCGGTTGGGTCGGCGCCGCGCACCGTCGTCGCCGTGATCTGCCCCGCCACCGTGTGCTGGATCAGCGCGGTGACGCGGTTGAAGGCGTCATAGCGATAGGTGACCAGATTGCCCGCCGCGTCCTGCTGGGCGATGCGGTTGCGGTTGGCGTCGTAGAGATAGCGGGTGACGCCTGCCGGCGCGTCGGCGCTGGCGCGCGGCGTCTCATCGACCGCCAGCAGCTCGCCCAGCTCGCCGTAGCGGAAGCGCGTGGTGAACGCCGCACCGTTGGCTTCGGTCACGGCCACCAGGTTGTCGGCGGCGTCGTAGCGATAGGTCGTGACGCCGCCTTCAGCATCCTCCGCCGTGATCTTGCGATAGCGGGCGTCGTAGGTGTAGCGCGCGTCGAACGCACCGCCGTGAGCGCGGCCATCCTTGACGGTCAAGATGTTGCCGACGCGGTCGTAGGTCCAGCGCGTGGTGGCGGCGACCGGCGAATCCGCGCCCTCAGTCATGGCGATCTTGCGATCGGCGGCGTCGTACTCGAAGGTGACGACGTTGCCCTCGCCATCCACCGTGCGCACGACGTTGCTGTTGCCGTCGTAGAGCGTAACGTCGAGGGTGACAACCGCCTGGCCGTAGTGCGTCGCCATCGTTGCGCCGCCGCGTTGCACTCGCACCAGCCGGTTGAGGCCGTCGCGCTGTTCGATGCTCTGGTTGCCGTTGCGGTCGGTCGTGATCACGCGCAGCGTGGCGTCGTCGTAGATCGTGCTCACCGACGAGCGCAGCACGCCGTCGGCGTCGATCTCGCGCACGGCGACTTGGCGGTTGAGCGCGTCGTAGTCTGCCTCGGCGCGGTTGCCGCGTTCGTCGATCTCGGCGCGCTTGTTGACGCTGTCATAGAGGAAGCGTCGGCCCGCGCCGGCATCGAGGTCATCGACGCGCACGATGCGTCCCAGGCTGTCGGTGTAGGTGGTGGTGGCGTTGCGGTTGGCGTCGTAGGTCGTCATGCGCACCAGCCCGTCGCCATCCTGTCCGTCGAAGTAGATGGTCTCCTCCAGCAGCAGCTCGGCGCCGCCGTTGCTGATGCTCTCGACCAGGCGCTGCGTGAGCTTGCGTCCCAGCGCGTCGTAGGTCATGCGCTGCTCGATGCCGCGACGGTCGATGAAGCGCACCAGGTTGCCCGCCCCGTCATAGAAGGAGCGTTCGATCACCGCGCCGGCATCGTCGGGCGTGGCGACGTATTGGGCGGTCAATTTGCGCCCCAAGCCGTCGTAGGTGTAGGTCACGTCGCTGTCGTTGCCCTGCGCGTCGCGCACGCTGGCGACATTCCCGGCGCCGTCGTAGGTGTAGGTCGTGGTCAGATCGAGCACGCCCAACGCCTGCACTTCCTCCACCAGCCGGTCGAGGCCATCGCGATCGGCGCGGGTGCGGAAGCCGCGCGCGTCGGTCGAGATGATGGCGTTGTCGGCGTCATCGTAACTCGTGGTCGTGACATAGACTGCGGTCGTCTGATCCGGCCCGGCGAAGGGCACGGTCTGCGTCATCGCAGTCAGGCGATTGAGCGCATCGTAGGCGAAGGCGTTGACCACGCCGGTGACGATGTGCTCCTCGCGCGTCTTGTTGCCGGCGGCGTCATAGGTGTAGACGATCTCGCCGCCCAGCGGGTCGATCACGCGCACCGGCAGGTCGCGGGCGTCGTAGAGGGTGCGCACGACGTTGCCGTTGGCGTCGGTTTTGCGCACGACGTTGCCGGTCAGGTCGTAGCCGGTCTCGACGCGCGCCTGCTGGAAGGGCGTGTCGGTGTAGCTGTGCGTAAAGGGCAGCACCTCCGCCACCTTGCGGTAGCGCGTATCATAGACATACTCGGTCGTGAAACCGTGCAGACTCGTTTCGGTGCGCTTGTTGCCCATCACGTCGTAGTCGGCGGCGAAGATCACTTTGTTTGCGTCGCCAGGGATGACCACTTCGCTGCGCGTCAGACGTTTGAGCGCGTCGTAGCTGTGCTGTGTGGTCACGCCACGGCGGTCGGTTTCGGTGACTTTGTTGCTGGCGGCGTCGTAGGTCATGGTCGTGGTGTAGACGACCGTCGAGCCGTCCGCCTGGCGCACGCCCAGATCGACCACCGTCACCAGCCGATCCAGCCCGTCGTAGTAGTGCTCGGTGACCTGCCCCAAGCCGTCGGTGAGGCGAATGACTTTGCCGGTGGGGGAGTAGCGCGTGCGTTCGATCTGATCGGCGCCGCGTTCGCTGCGGTCGGTCAGCCGACGCACCTCGATCGGACGATCCAGGCCATCGTAGGCGTATTGCGTGTGGCGACCGAAGGTGTCCCACATTTCGACCAGCCGTCCGCGCGCGTCGTAGACATTGGTCGTGATGTTGCCAAGCGGGTCGATCACGCGCTGCGCCTGTCCCATCGCGGTGTAGTCGAGATAGCGCGTGGTGAAGCCGCGGCTGTCGGTCATCGCTGTGACGTTGCCGTTGGCGTCGTAGGTGTAGTCCGTGCGGAAGCCAGCCGGGTCGATCACCGCCAGGACGTTGCCGGTGCGGCCGCTTGTCGGCTGACAGGGCGAGCCGGCCGGCGGCGCGGCGGGGCTGTCGATGCAGTACCAGGTCGTGCGTCCCTCGGCGTCGGTCTCGCTGGTCATGCGGCTGAAGAGCGGATCGTAGGTCGCGTAGGTGGCGATCTGTGTGACCGTCTGCCCCTCAGCGTCCACCACCGGGCGGATGTGCGGCGCGCTGACGTTGGCCAGATCGACCGTCGTCGTGACCACGTTGCCGAGCGCGTCGTAGCCGTAGACCGTGCGCTGTCCGAGTGCGTCGATCTCGGCGCCGCGCAACGCGCTGCGGTGGCTGCATTCAGCGGGCAGCGGCAGCTCAGTGCACCAAACCGTCTGCGCAACCGCACCCAGCGGACGTTCCACGCGCACCGCCGCGCCGTAGCTGTTGAGTGTGTAGACTGTCGGCGCCACATCCGCGCGCGGGTCGGTGACGGCACGCTGGTTGAGCACCGCCGGGTTGGTGCTCATCGTGTAGACAAAGCGCGTCGTCACCCCTTCCGGCTCGCGGATTTCGCGGATCATCTGATCTTTGCTCACCTCGAACGCGGCAGTCCAGCCTGGAATCGTGTCGGTGATGGTGTGGTAGACGTACTCGGTCGTGTTGCCGTTCGGATCGATGTAGCGGCGCAGGTTGTGACGGTCGGCGGCGTAGTCGGTGCTGTAGACGTAGCGCTGCACGCGTTCGTCGTTGAGACCGAGACCGGCGTAGGGCGTGGTGCGCGTCACCACTGTCAGGTTGCCGAGCGTGTCGTAGCCGTAGCGCACGTCGATGCCCAGGTCGGCGTCGCCCACCTCCACTGTCGCCGCCACGATGCGCTTTTGGTTGGCGATGGTGTTGTAGCGGAAACGCAACTGCTTGCCTGCACTGTCGGTCACGGCGTCAAGCGTGGTCGGGTCGCCGTCGCCGCTGAGATAGTCGAAGGTCAGGCGGTTGCCGTTTGTGTCCTCCATAAAGCGCAGCGTGTAGACCTCGCCCGGCAGTTGTCCTTCGCGCTGGAAATGATGGCGGATGCGCGCCGGCGTGAAGAAGTCGAAGATATCCGGGTTTTCGGCGCTGCGGATCAACGTCGAGTGATAGCCGATCTGCGGCTCGTAGAAGAGCGCGTTCGCCGACACTGTGAAGGTTGGCGAGGCGAAGAGCGCAGCGCGGCTGGCGTCCTGGCGCGGGTTGCGGAAGGTGTTGCCAGAGCCTTCGCCGCCGACCACGACATAGTTGCCGCAGCCGTTGCGCACCAGCCGCACATTGTAGGCATGCGTCCAGCCTGCGCCCAGCGGCCCGCTCGTCTCGACGCCGCCGCTGCTGTAGCTGCGCGTCAGGTTCAGCCCTAGCCCGCGCCCCGGCAGTTGGATGTCCTGCGCGCTGTGCGTGAGTGTGCCGTTCCAGAGATCGACGCCCATCACCATCGTGTGGCCGATCGGCAGCGCTGCGTTCATCTCCAGCTCGTAGACGACGACGCCTTCGGCGATGCTGCGCGCCGCCGGCTGGTTCGGGTCGAAGACCGCCTCGATGGTGAAGGGGTGCTCGCCCGGCCCGTCGATGGCGTCGGGCGGAATCGGCACGCTGTGGCGACCGGCTTCGAAGGCGCGGTTCTGCAGCGGCTGACCGTTCTGCGTGATGACGCGGTTGTCGATGCGGATCGTCACCTGCGCCGGATGCGTCAGCGCAAAGTCGAGCGTTTCCGCCTGATAGCAGCGGTCGTTGTTGACGGTGTCAACCTGCATCGTGACCTTGACCGGCGAGCGCGCCACCAGCTGTTGATAGCCGTAGACCTCCATCCCCGATGTCTCCCAAGCCAGGCAGAGAAGGGGCGAGGGGCGAGAGGCGAGGGGCGCGGCGGCTGCACCGCAATTGCCGACGCGCAGCGGGTCGTCGGGGCGGCTCTGGTTGCGCAGCGCCAGCAGGATGCGGTCATCGATGCCGTCGTTGTTGTTGTCGAAGAGGATGCGCCACGTGCGGTCGCCGCGCACCATCCACCCCAGGTGGCTGAGGTCAACCAGGTGCAGCCCGACCGTCGGGATGTTGACGTAGGCGAGATAGGCGTCGCTGTCGGCGCTGATGTCGAAGCCCGGCCCCGGCAGCGGGATGCGCGAGACGACGCGCGACGCACCGGTCGGGTCGGCGGCGTCGAGCAGAGGCGCGTCATGCTGCAAATCGGTGCGGTGGCTGAAGTCGACGGCGATCACCTCGGAGAAGCCGGTGGCGCCGACGCGACCGCCGCCGGTGACGAGCACAAAGTCGAAGAATTCGTCGCCCGCCAGCACATTGTCGCCGTCCGCCTCCTCCGGTAGACCGATGTTGCCGTCCCCGTCCACATCGAAGATCATGTTGGGCGCGGCGGCAATGCGGAAGGCAAAGGGCACCGGCGCCTGCTCCACCGGCACGAGATTGCCGCCAAAGAGCACCAGTCGCGGCGAGCCGCTTGCCGGCATGTCGGCGGCCACGACGAAGTTCTTGAGCACCGCCACGTCAAAGAAACTGCCGCGCTGCAAGCCGTCCGGCGCAAAGCGATCTTCGCGCGTCGAGCCAACATTGAAGGCTTTGGTAAGGTCGACGGCGACGATGCCGATCGGCACGACCAGCACATAGGCGACCGCCACATCCTGCCGGGTATTGGGCCCGCCAGGCGGGTTTTCGCCGACGCGCTGGTGCAGCGCCACAACTTTGGTGGCGACGCCGGGGTCGGGCGGCACACCCATGCGCTGCACTTCGTTGACGCCGGTCGAGAGGAATTTCAAGCCCAAACTCTGGTTGATGTCAGGATCGAGACAGTTCTCCATGACCGCACGATCCATGCACGCGGTCACATCGTACAGTTCCAGTTCGGCGCTGCGCGCGTTGGCGAAGTCCTGCCGCCCGCCGCCGACCACGACCAGCAGGTCGCCGTCGAAACGCGCCTGGCTGCCGTCGGGTCGCGTGTAGGCGAAGGAAAGATCGGTGAGCAGCGCCAGGCTGCGCGGGTTAGTGGTCGTCGGGTGCCAGCCGATCAGACGCGGGTTGGACGGGTCGCGCACATCGAGCACTGCCAGCCGCTTCGGCGCAACCGGATCGGGATAGCTCTCCGTGCCGTCGCGCAGACCGTTGGCAAGGAACATCGTGTCGCCTGCGACTACCATGTCCTGGCTGCTGGTGTAGCACGCCTTGCCGACCGGACAGCGCTGCAGCGCCTGCGCCAGCGCGTCGCCGCGGAAGGTCGCCAACCGTTCGGGCGCGCTGCGCGTGAAGCTGAAGTCCGGGTTAGTGAGCGGATTGCCCGCCAGGTCGGTGGCGCCGGTCAGGTTGACAGTGTAGGGCACGCCCAGCCGGAACGCGGTGCGCGGGGTGAAGATGGCGCTGTTGTCGGCGTAGAGCGCCACCGTGCCGGTGACAAGCGCGCCGCTGCTGTCGGCGATACGGAAGTTCTGCTGCACCGATGCCTCATCCATCGGTTCGCTGAAGCGGACGCGCACTTCCTGCTGGCGGTCGTACAACTGCGTCGGCAGTGCGCGGTCAACAATCGACGGCAACTGCGTATCGTCGCTGACAATCGCCGGGTCCATCAGAATTTGGTTGCGCGTCGGCGGCGCCACGCGGCTGGCGCGCAGGATCACCGCGCCGGTGTTGGCGTTGACGATGTTGATGTCAAGCGGCTGGTTACAGAAGCCGGCCACCGTCACGCGGTCGTACTGGAAGGTTGGGTAGATGTAGGGCAGCCCCAGCGGGATGATGAAACCCGCTTCCGCCGAAAGGCTCGCCTGCATCGAAGTGAAGCTGACGCACTCCGGCTCGACACGGTCGTCGCTGCCGACCAGCGGGCGCGTTTCCAGAATGCCGTTGGGACCGCCCGTCACCACGCGCGCCATGCGGCCAAAGTAGAAGCGATCCTCGCGGCGGTCGTCGGTGAAGACATCGGGCGCGGTGTCGAGTTCACCATCCGGTCCCGGCGTGATGATGTCGCTGGGCTTGAGGAAGTTGTAGACGCCCTGCGCCAGCACACCCTTGAAGGGCGGCGATGCGGTCACGTAGCGTCCATTCTCCAGGGAGGCGCGGTCGACGATCGTCCAGCCGCTGAACGCCGGATACTCGACATAGCGCACGACCAGCACCTGATCGTCGGGGCGCGCGTCCGCCGGCGCGGGCACGCCCACGTCGATATATTTGGCGGGTGTGGCGCCGCCCAGGTCAAGGTTGATGCCGCCGACAAAGGCGAAGTTGGCGGGCGGCGCCGTGATTAGCTCGCTTGCCTGCACCGGTGTGATGCGCACGACCGTGCCGTCGGGCAGCGAGCCGGTGGGGATGTCCACAAAGATGCCGGTCGTGCCGGTGATGACGCCGCCGCTGCTGCTCACGACGATGCTGCCATCGGCGTTCTGAAAGCGCGGCATGGCAACCTCGGTGCGGTTGCCCGCCGCGTCGAAGAGGAACAGTTGCAGCCGGTCGCTGCGCAGCGCGGTGACTTCGAGGCGGAAGCTGCCGTCGTCCGGGTCGGCGTTGACGGTCGTGTCTGCGGCAGTGCGCACGTTGCGCACGACCACGCGCTGCCCCGGCTCCGCAGCGCCTGGGCCGCCGGTCACAATCGTGATGTTGTTGGCGTCGGGAATGGTGGCGCTGATCTGCCCCGGCTGCGGCGCGGCGGGCGGCGTCACATCCACCGTGCGGAAGCGCGTCGTCTGGCTGGCGCCAAGCGGGTTGCCGCTCATGTCGGCGACGGCGCCGTCTACAGTCACGGTGTATGCCGCCTGCGAGGCAAAGAGCGCGTCGGGGCGGAAGCTCAATTCCAGCCCGTCGGGCGTCAACGCCAGGCGCCCGCTCACTACACCGCTGGCGCCCGTCACACGCAGCGCGTTGACCGTCGTCGCCGGCGCCACCGGTTCGGAGAAGCGCACCGTCACCGTGCTGGTCAGCGGCACATTGGCGGCGTTGTCCGCCGGGCTGACGGCAACGATGGCGGGCGCGCTGGCAGCGATGGCCAGGTTAAACGTGGTGTTGCTGCCGACGCCGCCAAAGGTCACAGTGCGCACCGCCGCGTCGTTGCTTTGCGGATCGACGGCGCTCACCTCGCGCGTGCCTGCCGGCGCCGCCACAATGTAGCGCCCTTCGACGTTGCTGATCGAGACAAAGGGCTGACCGGCGGCTTGCACGATTGCGCCCGGCAGCGCGCGCCCACCCGCGCCGCTGATCACGCCGCTGACATAGCCCAGCCCGCCGGGGGTGCGCAGGAAGGCGTAGCGCCCCTCGTCGCGCACGCCGTTGAAGCGCAGCCGCCCCGTCGCCAGCGTCACCGGCCCCATCAGTTCCAGCCGCGACGCGCCGCCCACACTCACCAGCCGCACGGCGATGAGCTGGCTGCCTGCAGGCAAGTTAGCGGGCGCCGGCGCCGACAGCGCAGCCGGTAGGCTCAACTGGCCGCCGTGAAAATCGATGGCAAAGGCATTGAGCAGGCTATAGCCAGTCGGCAGCGGCGCGGGAAAGTCGGCGGCGGTCAGCCCGCTGAAGCGCGCTGGCAGGTTCTCAGCAGCGCGACGCGGGATAGCCAGCTGCTCGCCCGCGCTGCCGGAGAGGGTGACGCCAACGGTCAGCGCCAGCGGGCCACTCTGCTCCAGCGCGCCCACGCGCACGGCGAGATCGATGGCGCCCAGGCGCAGCACGTGCGCGGCGGGCGTTATCGAAGGCGCGACGACGAGCTCCGCACCCGTGCCTGCGCTGCGTCCGCCGTAGTTGAAGTGCAGCAAATCCTGTTCGGCTGGCTCTGGATTGAGGTTTGGCTGTCCGGTGAACTCAAAAGCTTCTGTGAGCGTCAGGCGCAGCGGCTGTCCGCTGCTCATTGCCGTCGCGCTGCTGGTGCGGATGCTGACCTGCGAGCGCACACCCGGTGCAGTGAAGATCACACGCGGGGAGGGCAGAATCTCGGCGGTCAGGTCGGCGGGAGCAGCTGGCAACGTCGCGCCGGTGAGCGCGGCGCCTGTGCTGGGCAGCGGCGGCGCCACCGGCGCTGCATCGGGCACGAAGACTGCAACCTGTCCACCCCGGCTGAGGTCGATCTCGATGTTGCTCTGCGCCGGCAGGAGCGTCACGCGCCCCAACGCAATCCAGCGCCCGCTGGCTTCGTCCCAGCGCGCGGCGACGGCAGTGCTGTTAGGCGGCAGCGTGGCGGGCAGCGGCAAGCGCAAACGCGGCGTCGCCGCCGCGCTATTGAACACTACGTCGGCGGGCGTGATCTGGGCAGCGGCGACCGGCGACCAGCCGGCAGGCGGCATCCCTGCCAACGCCTGCGGCCCCACCGTCGTCAC
>CZCA01000502.1_pt1 | contig 55173 bp, 57 predicted proteins | sample 591981 | NCBI WGS metagenome assembly CZCA01 (sample SAMEA3556810, study PRJEB10932) | anaerobic digester metagenome | reverse complement strand
CTTGACTGTTTATTAAACGAAAATAATATTTTAAGACTCGTTAGGCAAAATTGATTTCCGTGAGGCGTCTGCCACTGCTGTTGACATCTTTTTATTTGACATCTCTAATTGTTTGTCTATAACGTTTATGTGTCGAGGCGTTATATCTGTTGCAGTTACATTGTACCCTTTATCCAGCAGGGAAAATGCATATACACCTGTACCTGCAGCACAGTCTAGTATATTGCCACTACTTGGAAAGTTATTTTCAAATGCACGGAGCGTAGTAATTAGCTCAACCCTTCGTGCATTATTAGTTGTCAATCTGTCTTCTTCCTTATAATTTTCATAACTCTCAATTACGGAATTCATTTTTACACGTCCTTAGTTTTTAAAGTACATATATACCTGACATTTTATCATACCATTATATAGCTTACGACGTTTATCAGCTTTCCTGCCAAATAAATATTCAAAATCTTCATCAGGACTAATAATCGTATAGCTATGCCCCTGCCTTTTATCAAACTTTTCTCCCATAATTTTGTATAAGTCCTGTGCCTGCTCTATATCTAGCAACCGTTCACCATATGGAGGATTACAAATAACAGAGCATCTTTCAAAAATGTTTGTATAATCCCTTATATTTCGTTGCTCAAATGTTATTTTATTAAAGACACCAGCTTTTCTGGCATTTTCCTTGGCTAGCTCTATGGCATTTTCGTCTATATCATAACCATAACCATGAAAGTCGCAATCAGTTTTAACAGCATCCTTTGCTCGCTGAAATTCATCATCCCACACCTTGTTTGGGATGTTACTCCAAAACTCCGATGTAAAGCTTCGGTGTAAACCGGGTGCTATATTTAACGCCTTTAATGCTGCTTCTATTAAAATTGTACCTGAACCACAGCACGGATCAACAACTGTATGGTTACTCATTACATGGGATAAATCACACATAACCGCCGCCAAGGTTTCCTTTATTGGGGCTTCTGTAGCAACAGCACGGTAACCACGTTTGTGCAGCCCCTGACCGGTTGTATCAATCATCACCTGTACGTTATCCTTCAAAATTAAAAACTGGATTTGATAGTTCTCCCCTGTTTCTTCAAACCAAGAAATTTTGTAGGTTTCTTTTAAACGCTCAACAACAGCTTTTTTTATTATCTTTTGGCAATCTGGGATACTGGCAAGCTTTGAATTAAGGCTGCTGCCTTTTACAGGAAAACAATCTGTTTTACCTATCCATTGCTCCCATGGCAAGCTTTTTACACCTTGAAAAAGTTCCTCGAATGAGGTTGCCTTAAATGAACCCATTAAAATCAATATACGTTCGCTGTATCGTGAACAAATATTAGCACGTGCCAATATATTAAAATCGCCGCTAAAAAACACTCTGCCATTTTCTGGTGCAACATTTTCCGCATCCATACGTTTTAGCTCGTTAGCAACAATACCCTCTGTGCCTAATAAACATGGTGCAACCATTTTTATATTCATATCATATCTCCTATTACCCGTTTTGTATTACTATTACAATATATTTAACATTACAATCAAGCGTAGTTTAGCTTGTAAATTAATATTCACCAAAGTGAAATTCTGTGAATAACAAGCGTTGACAGCGTGAAAAACAATAAAACTAGACAGCCAACAGAACTGATGTCTATTGGCTGCCAAAAGTTTACTGTGATAAGAGTATATCACAATTATTTAATTGATTCAATGAGATTATTCCTCATCTGGGATAAGTAAACCATATCTGCCGTCATTTCTGCAATAAACAACGTTTATGTCATCTGTATGGGCGTTTCTAAACATAAAGAATTTATGTCCTACCATATTCATTTGTAGAATAGCTTCCTCTACAGACAATGGTTTTACAGGAATAGATTTTGTTTTAGCAACATCGAACTCATCCTCTTCGATATCCACATCCACAGGGTTTTCTTCTATAAAGCTTTCGACTGCTACGCTTCTAATTCTTTTTTCTAAACGTGTCTTATTTTTACGAATTAGACCTCCCAATATATCAATTACTTTATCAAGGGCTTCGTTCATTTCGTCACAAGAACCCTCTGCACGATATACTAAACCGTTATCTCTTATTGTTACTTCTACAGTTTGTCTATTTTTATGAACAGTTACTGTTACATTTGCAGTAGCATCCTCGCCAAAAATACGCTCAAACTTTCCGAGCTTTTTCTCGACACGCTCCTTAAAGTTGTCTTTTAAGTTTACTTTTCTAGCTGTGTAGATAATTTTCATACTGCAATCCTCCTGATTTATATTTCCAAGGACAACAGAAAAAGTACTGTTTCTGTTTCCTTGAACCAATTATAACATATAATTTATAAAAAATAAATATATTTTGTAAACTTTTTATAATTTATTTTTTAACACAGTAAAAATAGCAGTAAATTTGCTATAAAGCTTTAGGTTATACTAAAGGAGGCAAACACATCATCAATTCCGCTGTCCATTTCTTTCCACTGCTCCGCCCCTATTTCATTGTCAATAATTCCGGCGCCTGTACGTTTAACGGCAATGATGACATATTTATCACTTTTAAGCAGAACATATGCCGAAGGATTTGCCTGTAGTACGCTTTCGTCAAAATTTTCCACATCGTAAATTTCCAACCAAAACAAAAAGGCAGAAGATAAATCGCCATTATCATATAAATATTTATTGTAAAAAATTATATGATCTATTGCGTTGGTTGAATCTACATTATCATCATATACATCAGATTGTATAATAACCGTTCTGTTTATCCAATAGTCCGGCATAGTCATAGTAAAACCGTATTCTGAGTTAACATATTCATTATCCAGCAAAACGCCAACATTAGCTTCAGAATGCTTCTCGTTTGGCAGTTGACTGCTACTGTAGGAGAAGCTATTAGTGCTGCTAGTGTCACTATTTTCTGATATAACACCAGAAATATTGTCAGCAGCTTCAATAGAGGAATTATCATACTGCCATTTACAGAAATATTGTCGTCATGTGTCTTTTCTGTGCAAGATGATAATAAAGTAACTATGATAATAGATAATATGAAAATATTTGATAAAGTCTTTTTGCTATTAAACATCCTTACCTCCAAAATAAAAACAGGACAGAAAAACTGCCCTGTACGGTATAATTATGGTTTTATATTTTTTCGTGGTCTGCGAGCAGGTGCATCTGTACCACGTTTTAAATCAGATATTTTCTCATCACTGGTCTGTTTAAAGCGTGACATCATATCCTCGAAACTTGAAGCATCGTTACTACGCTTATTGCCTTGCCATTCAAAGTTTCCAGGGCTGGTTACTGGTGCTGCTGCTGGCTTATCAGGTCTTCTACTGTATCTTCTGTTGCTGCTGCCACGGTCACCACGGTCATTACGGTCACCGCCACGGTCATTACGAAAATTGCGGCCACCACGGTCGTTCCTGTCACCTCTGTCATTACGACGAGGACCATCACCGTTATTGCCGTTGTTATCCATTGCTTTTTTGATTGATAGGCTAATTTTTCCGTCATCACCAACAGATAAAACCTTAACCTTTACAACCTGACCTTCTTTTAAATGATCACGAATTTGATTAACGTATGTGGGTGCAACCTCAGATATATGAACCATACCTGTTACACCATCAGATAAATCTACAAACGCACCAAAATTTGTGATACCTGTTACTTTTCCTTCCAAAACACTTCCAACTTCAAGCTGCATTAGAAACAATGTCCCCCTTAGGTAATTTATAAGAGCCGATTTTTTTACTCACCGGCAATATTGATAAAAATACGTTCGCCTTTATAGGCAAAATCAAGATTTTCTCTAGCTAGTTTTTCTATGTATTCAGCGTTTTCATCTTCACCAGAGTTATATACAGCTGAAATCTCATCATTCTTTACCTCTTGAATGACTATTTTATCACGAATACCTGATAGCTCATTGGTTTTTTGACTAATTTGAACCTGCTGAGTAATCAAGGTAACAACTGCATATATAACAAAAACACTTAATGCTAATGATATAATAATTCTAAGTTTACTCTTCTTCTTATGTTTGGGTTTTTCAATTTTTATTTCTTTTACTGGCATAATCTCACCTCTTCCAAAAATACGAAGAAAAATTTGTACACTTTTTATTATTATACACCACTTTATATCAGAGTTGCAAGATTTTTTCTAATTTTTTGCAAGTTTTTTTCTATGTATAGGTTTCCAGCTAATTACAGGCTTAAAAAGTTTTATTATAATTCTTATATTGAATTTTATAATAGCTTTGCCAAGCTTTATTACCTTCTTAATTGCTATGGCAATAAATCTAAACAATTTTCCTGTTACTAGCCCAACGGTATATCTAAAGAGCAGTAATCCTAACAGCTCCCCAAAAACAGCGAACAGACGCACCTCTCCACGATTATAAGCGATTGCAAATAAAAAGGAAACCACAGCACATATTATCATAAAGACTATATCTTGGATAAAAACCGCTACTCTACTGTTTATTTCCAAAAACCGCAAAAATCTAAATACATCATTTAGGACACCTAAAAAAAGCCCTAAAACTATTGCGAAGAAAAAAACTGTTAGTTGGTCGGTTACGGTATATTCCAAACAGCACCACCCTTACCTAAATAACCGTGACATAAAACCGCCGGACGGTCTGTTTTCGGTATATATCATAGAGATTATTTCGCCCTCTACTGTAACCTCACCTAAATCAAGACTAAGTTTATTTATGTGTAAGGATTTTCCACGAATATTCAGTTCACCATAATCTGTATAAATTACAACCGTTTCTTCATCAAAGCTGCCAACCTCGCTGACACCCGTTAAAGATAGGCAATGCCTATTTTCTAAAATAAGGCTATGTGGAGATTGTAGTTTTTGCTTGTTCTCCGCCATATTGCACCTCCATAATCATTATAATCAAATTTTATGAAAGTAAAGGTGCATTTATGATTTTTTATTTATTCTATTATTTTATACATAGAGGGTGCATCATCCTTTTTGGCATATTCATTAACTTCTATTATCTCTGCCTTAAATGGTTTAGTACCCATCTGTACCTGAATAATATCCCCAACCTTAACATCATATGATGCACGTGCTGGCTTATCATTTACTAACACACGCTGTGCATCACAAGCTTCATTTGCTATAGTTCTACGTTTAATAATTCTGGAAACCTTTAAAAATTTATCTAATCTCATAATAATATTCCTCCGTATTTTCAAAGCTTCTATTATTGAAGCACAGAAATTTAGAACCGTATAAAGATATATTAAAATCTATTATCAAATTTATAATATTTATCATAGTCATATTATCAAATACAATCATATCACGACGGTAAAATAAAAAAATTAAATATAGAAAAATCCGGCTTCGACAACCGAAACCGGAAAGAACGTCATTAGTAATCTATTACTTATTAACAGATTCTTTAAATGCTTTGCCAGCTTTAAAGGCAGGTACCTTAGAAGCAGGAATAATAATCTGTGTATTAGTTCTAGGGTCACAACCTGTTCTCTCATTGCGTGTACGTTGCTCAAATGTACCAAAACCAACTAATTGTACCTTTTCACCCTTTGAAACAGTTTCTACTACTGTATCTAATAGGGCAGCCACTGCTTTTTCTGCATCTTTCTTTGAGATTTCACTTTTCTCTGCAACTGTTGAAATTAATTCTGATTTGTTCATAACATTAATCCTCCAAAAAAAATTATAGTCCAGACTTTTTTGCTTCATCCCACAAGCCATCCAGCTCATGTATATCAGCATCCTTAATACTTATTCCACGTTGTTCAGCCATATTCTCAACAGCGTTAAAACGTGTAATAAATTTATTACAAGCATTATATAGTGCTTTCTCTGGATCGGTTTTTATAAAACGAGATACATTTACTGCTGAAAACAGCACATCTCCCATTTCATCCTCTAGCGAATGTTGGTTTCCTGTTTCAATAGCTTCTTTAAGCTCTGCAACTTCTTCGTCTAATTTGTCAAGTGCACCATCAACACTGTCCCAATCAAAACCAATTTTTGACGCTTTTTGTTGAATTTTTTGGCTTCTCATTAATGACGGTAATGCTTTTGAAACACTGTCCATAGCCTGTGCTTGAGTTGACTGGGATTTAGTTTTCATTTTAATATCATCCCAGTTTTTTAGCACCTTATCAGTAGTATCTGCTATAACATTTGAAAATACATGTGGATGGCGAATAATTAATTTTTTACAAATGCCGTCAGCTACATCATTAATATCAAAAGAGTTATTTTCACTTTCTATTTCAGCATGAAAAACAACCTGTAACAACACATCGCCCAGCTCTTCCTGCAAAAGCTTGGCATCGCCATTGTCTATTGCTTCTACTACTTCATATGTTTCCTCTATAAAATTTTGTCTTATAGATTTGTGTGTCTGCTCAATATCCCAAGGACAACCACCAGGTGCTCGTAAAAGCTTCATAATGGCAACTAGATCATTAAAGGTATATTGTTCTTTTTCCTGAAAATTCATTATGAAAGTCACCTCCAAATATTAACAGTTAAAATGACTTGAAGACCATTTTACCTTATTAAGTGACGTTTTTCAAGTACTTTTGCAATTTTATTTCCTTTAGGCAACATTTGTATATCCTCTTTTGAAATACCTCTTGTTAAGAATAATACCATAATATACACTATTCCTGCAACAAGTATTGCAAAAACAGTTGAAATTTTACTAGGAATTATTTTTGATGCTAAACCGTAGCCCGCCCATGCGGCGGCGGCACAACAAACAGCAGATATCAGTGGCTTAACCAGTATTTTTGCAAAATTTGGAAGTATTTTCGTTTCCTTGCACAAGAAATATAAACCTACAACAGTTATAAATAAATAACCCACTAATGAGCCAACTGTAGCACCCTGTATGTTAATAGAAGGTATTCCCACCAAAGTATAGTTAAGTATTATTTTTATTATCATACCCACGGTTAGTAGCTTTAAAGGTAAATCCATACGTCCAACTGCTTGTAGCATACTGCATATTGGTGTGCTGGTTGCAATGAATATAACTGATATACCCATAACCTGTAATACGCCTGATGCTATTTGTATTTCGTCAGGCTTGTTATATATCAAAGATAAAATAGGTGTAGCCAATACAGACATACCAAGACCTGCAGGTAAGGTAAAAAGCATAGTAGAGCGTAAAACAGTTTCTATACCTTTTTTTAGTTGTCCCTTATCACGAGCTGTCCAGGCTGTTGTAATAGACGGCAATGCGCTAGTACCAAATACTTGGGTAACAGCAGTAATTAACATCATTAGAGTTAAGGCATATCCATAGCAGCCAAATAAATACGTTTGTATGCTGTAGTCACCGGCGGAATCTGTGGCAAATCTGCTTGCATCTAAAAAGCCATAAATATTCTGTAATATTTGTGGGTCATTATTCATTATATCCAGTATTCTAGTTTGCACCAATATAGAATCTATATTGCCAGAAATACTCATTACAATAGCACCTAAACCAATAGGTATAGCCGTAGTAGCCAGCTGTTTAATAAGGGATTTTCCTGACCTAGCTGGTGGAGATGTGGCTAAATCAAGTCTTGTAATACCATCACCTTTAAATTTATATCTTAAAAGTAAAAATATAAATCCAAAGAATGAGCCTAACGCTATACCCATAAATGCGGCAGCTACAGTATAACCCATTAACAATGAATTAAAGGTTTCGTAATCGGCTATAGCTTCACCTAATATAGTACCATATGTGTTAAATTCTGCTGTACACATATTGTTTACAAAATATGCCAAACATAAACCAACAAAAAGCTTACCTGCCGCTTCAATAATTTCTGATATAGCAGTAGGGGTCATATTTCTAAGACCCTCAAAGTAGCCTCTGTATATAGACATTAAACAGCCAAATAAAATGGTAGGTGCCAACATAATAATAGCATAAATGGTGTTTTGTGAATTAATTACCTGTACAAACAGAAAGCCACCAGCTATCATGGCGACAAAACATAAAATACCACTGGTTATAAAAAACGGTATTGAAATTCTGTGTATTTTTTTTATATCATTATATCGGTGCTGTGCTACGCTTTCAGATACCATACGAGATATAGCAATGGGAAAACCTGCCGTTGCCAACATAAATAAAGGGTTGTACAATTCATAGGCATTGTTAAACATACCATAGCCTACACCGTCCACGATATTAGCAAAAAGTATCTTGTATATCATACCCATGATTTTTACTATTACCATGCTCATACCAAGTATCATAGCACCTTGTATAAATGACTGTTTTTTAACAGTTGTTTTCTTTTTGGCCGCCTGTGAAATATCTATAAATGCTTCATCACTAGTTTGAGATGTATTTTTTTTAATTTCTTCGTTTTGAAGTGTAGAATTCTGCTGTCTTCGTTTTTTTATAAATTCTGGTTCTTCCTTTGTATATCTGTTTTGTTTCTTACTTTTACTGTAACGCTTATTACTATTATTAAAGAAATTTGCCACCTAGACACCGTCCTTTATCACAAAAATACAGGCGGGAATACCCGCCTTTTTTTATTTGTACTTAATGAAATACAATATTAAGCTATTACAGATTAATTGTCAAATTCTTTGTCAAAAAAATCCTTGGCATCATTTTTAATATCCTTAGCTGTTTCTTCGACCTCATCAAAAACCTCACCAATATTTTCCTTTAGGTCAACGGCTTTTCCGGCAATATCGTCCTTGATTTCTTCAGCTGCTTTTGTACAGCAAAAATCATCGTCCTTGGATTTTGCTTCATCCTCCACATCAAAGGCCATGTCGTTAACAGAGGTTTCTACATTTTGGGGCTTTTCCTCATCCATTTCTAATCTGGCACCACATTTTGAACAGAAAGAAGCTGATTTCTCGTTTTCTCCACCACACTGCTTACAAATCTTTTTGTTTTTAGCAGCAATAATCATTTTTTGAGTTGCCTGATAATTGTCTTCCAAATCAGCTAACTCCTGTATCTTTTCCTTCATAATATCATGGTCTAAGTTACCTGTTTTAGAGCTTTCAAAAACATAATCACCCAATGCTTCTTTTTTCTTGGAAATTTCGCTGCATAAACCTGCGGCCGCGTACTTTAATTTTGATAAATCTACAATCTGCTCTGCTTTTTTTCCAACAGCAGAAGCAGCTGATTTAGCATTAACTACTACATCGTCAAATAGACTCATATATAACATCTCCTTATGGCTGTTGCCATTTTTTTATATTATAACACCAGTTATATTCATATTCAACCAAATCCTATACAAATTCAACGAAATATTTTCTCGTAAAACGGTTCATATGCCGATTTACGTTTAATCATTTCTTCAAACTGATTAATATATTCATATGGATATTTATAGTTAAATATTCGCTCTAAATAGTTTGTGTTTGGATTTTTAAGTTTTGTTACAGCACCTGCTCCACATCCAAATATTGTGTGGGTTTCGTCCATAACAAAAACATTATACAATCCATCATAACCTTTTTTAGCATAACCAATATTTTCTAAATTGCCAACCATCCTGCTTTGTCTATATAGATAATACGGTCTGTATTCACATCTTGAAAGCTCAAGCTTACAACGAACGTGCATTTTAGCGGCATTTTCAGCATCTTTTTTGTATAGGCTCATACCCTGCGTTGTTAAATCAGATGCCTTTTTCATAGATAATGTATGAATAGTAATGCTTTCGGGGTCAAGCCGAATAATTTGGTCTAATGTATTACAGAAGCTTTCGTAGGACTCGGTTGGTAAACCAGCTATTAAATCCATATTAATGTGTTTAAAACCTACCTGACGAGCCAATTGATACGCCTCTATTGTTTCCTGTGCCGTATGCTTTCTGCCTATTAGCTCTAATATGTCATCGTTAAGTGTCTGCGGATTGATACTGATTCTATCAGCACCGCCCTCTAATATTGCCTTTAGCTTTGCCTCGGTTATTGTATCTGGACGACCAGCCTCAACGGTAAACTCTCTGCAAGTAGACATATCAAAGCTATTATTAATAGTTGACAATAGTTTTGTCAATAAATAGGGCTCTAAGGTTGTTGGTGTGCCACCACCTATGTACACTGTTTCTAAACGAAGTCCAAGCTTTTTAACAATATCCGCTGTACTTTTTATTTCTGTACATAAAAGCTCAACATACGGTTCAATAAGTTTTTTTGCTCGTTCAATGGACTGGGACACAAAAGAACAATAGCTGCAGCGTGAAGGGCAAAATGGTATAGAAACGTATAAGCTAAATGACCTATCCTGAGATAAGTCTAATATTGCTTTTTCGTTTTCCTCCGTTGCAATAGCTAGATTAGCCTTTTCCTCCGTAACAAGAAATTTTTCTATATAGTGGCTGCGTGCATTTTCAAAGCCCATCTCGTCTGTTAATGCTCTAAAAAGCTTTATTGGACGAACTCCAGTTAGAATGCCCCACGGCGGTGTATGACCTGTGTATTCTTGTAATAAATAAAAAATCAAAGTTGCAAGCACTCGCTCACATTCATTATCATAGTTGCTTATATTTGTACTTACCTTTTCTGTTCTGCTACCAAAATAATCGCATATTTTAGCTGTTGCTGTTATAGCTACAAAATCATTTTCCACATTGGACAGGGACGTAATGACACAAGGTGAAATAAAGTTAGCCTGTTCATCTCTACATACTTCTATTTTATCATTTGGAAAGAACAGGCGTATTAAATTTTCCATTTCATAATGAAATGTATGATTGATAATATATAGCTTCATTATAATACACCTAAATATGGATTATGTGATTTTTCATAATCTAACGTAGAGTTATCCCCATGTCCAGGATAAATAGTATAGTTTTTAGTTAACTCAGAAATTTTATGCAGGGAGTGTTTCATTTCTGTGTCATTGCCAGTAGGAAAATCTGTACGTCCCATAGAACATTTCATTAACGTATCCCCTGTAAATATATTGTTATCAACAATATAACAACCGCTACCTTGTGTGTGACCAGGTGTGCTAACATAAGTGATTGAGCTATTGCCAAGTGGTAATAGCTCATTGTTCTTTAGCAATATATCTGCATCAATAGGAGCTAAAGGCTGTGTCATTGTAAATTGGGATAGATTTAACTTCTTTTGTGTCAAAAAATCCTTTTCTTTTTCTCCAATGGCTATCTTAGCGTGGGTTAAAGCATATACCTTTAATACAAATCCAATATGGTCAAAATGCCCATGAGTAAGCAAAATATACTTTAGATTATTTTCGTGATTATTGGAAAGCTTTTGAAACAGCTCCATTGACTCATAGCCAGGGTCTATTAATGCTTGTTCACCAGTATCAGCATCAGTAATCAGGTAACAATTTTCCATATAATCACCAAGAATAAATTTTTCAACCTTAATCATACGGGTAACAACTCCTTAGAATTAAAAATCATAGTTACAGGACCGTCGTTAAGTAGGCTAACCTGCATATCAGCTCCAAAAACTCCCTTTTCTACTTTATGTACGCCATTATCCAGCATACATTGGCAAAAATATTCGTACAATGGGTTGGCTTTTTCAGGCTGTGCGGCTTTACCAAAATAAGGTCTGCGACCTTTTTTACATTCGCCACACAATGTAAAATTAGATATAACCAATACGTTTCCACCAACATCGTCTAGCGACAGGTTCATTTTATCATTTTCATCACAAAAAATACGTAATGTTGCTAATTTAGCAGCCAATACCTCAGCGTCTATTTTTTCATCATTATTGTCAACGCCCAATAATATTAAGAACCCCTTATCTATACTGCCAACAATATTATCATCAACAATAACCTTAGCATTTGCTACTCTTTGTATTACAGCCTTCATTTATTATAACAATCCTTTCTTTACGTTCTGTTAATAGATTCTATACCATTAATAGCAGTCAATCTGTTGATAACGCCCTTTAAATGCTCCATGCTGTTTACTGTAATGGTAAAGTGCATAACTGCCATACCATTTTTATTTTCACGAGAATTCATATTATGAATGAATATATGCATAGACGACAGCTGATTTGTTATATCAGCCAACAGACCTGTTCTATCTGTAGCAGTTATTATCAGCGTAGTTTTGTAGGACTCATTAATTTCTCCTGCCCAATGTGCTGAAACCCAACGTGCAGGATCTTCACTGGTACTAATGTCCGATGGAACATTTTTACAGCATTTTTTGTGAATAGAAACGCCAAAGCCACGGGTAATAAATCCAATAATATCGTCACCGGGCAATGGATTACAGCATTTTGACAATTTAATTAGCACATCATCAACCCCGTCGATAAGTACGCCACTATTAATTTTGGCTTTTCTAGGTTGATTATCCACAATCATATCTGGAGTGATTTCCTTTTCAGGCTGTACATAATGCTTTACATATTCGTCCTTTATGCGAGGCATTAGCTTCCACAGCTGTATTCCCCCATAGCCTATAGCAGCATACAAGTCATCCATGGTAGTAAAATTTTTCTTCATGACAAGTGCAAAGAAATCTGCTAAATCCTTATCAGTAATTTTAATGCTATTTCTGTGAAATTCTCTCTCTACTATACCCTTACCCTCTAAAATATTTTCTTCTCTGCATTCCTTTTTAAACCAAGACCGTATTTTACCTCTGGCTTCACTTGTTTTGACAATATTCAGCCAATCACGCTTTGGGCCACCACTGTCCTTTGCTGTTAGTATTTCTATTATTTCACCGGTAATTACCTTATGGTCAATAGGGGCAATTTTACCATCTACCTTCGCACCAATCATGCTATTACCTACCGCAGAATGTATGGCATAGGCCATATCTATCACCGTTGCTCCCATTGGCAGGTTAATGACATCACCCTTTGGAGTAAATACAAATACCTCCTCTGGTGCCAGGTCTGTTTTTATATTTTTAATTATATCAGTTTCGTCCTCAAATTGATTTTCCAGCATCTGTCTAATCCACTGAACTTTTTCCCCCATCTTGTCAGTTTTATTAATACCCAGCTTATATTTCCAATGTGCTGCTATTCCATATTCAGCTGTATGGTGCATCTCCCAGGTTCGAATTTGCACTTCAAATGGGATACCCTCTTTACCTATAACTGTTGTGTGCAAGGACTGGTACATATTTGGTTTTGGCATAGAAATATAGTCTTTGAATCTATTTGGCAATGGCTGAAAAAGGTCATGAACTATACCTAAAATGTTATAGCAATCATTTATTGTATTGACAATAACACGCACAGCAAAAATATCATATATTTGCTCTATGGTTTTTCCACGCATATATGTTTTCCTATATATTCCGTTTATGCTTTTTACCCTGCCCTCTAAGTAAATATCATCTACTGTACCCTTGGCACGATTAACAATTGTATTTTTAATTTCATCTATAAAAATGGTACGCTCGTTTTCAGTAAGCTTTAGTGCTTGTTCGATTTCTTTATAGGCAACAGGGTCTAGGTACCGTAGCGAAAGGTCCTCCATCTCTTCCTTTACCGCTCTAATACCAAGACGATGTGCTATAGGTGCGAAAACCTCCATATTTTCTAAGGCTTTATCACGACGTTTTTGTTCACGCATACACTCTATTGTACGCATATTGTGTAATCTGTCAGCCAGCTTAATGATAATAACCCTAATGTCATCGGCCATAGCAATAAGCATTTTTCTAATATTTTCAGCCTGTTGTACTTCTCGATTTAAGTATGGTATTTTTTTTAATTTTGTAACACCGTCAATAAGATTGGCTATGCTGTCACCAAACTCCTTACGTATTTCATCTATGGATACGTTTGTATCTTCTACAACATCATGTAGCAATGCGGCTACAACAGACTCTGTATCCATACCTAAATCCACCAGTATGCAGGCAACAGAAGTAGGATGTAAAATATAGGGTACTCCTGACACACGACGTTGGTCACCATGTGCTTCCAACGCTAGAGCGTAAGCTTTTTTTATAAGCTCAGTATCAAAATCTCTACCGCTTTTTTCTATCATATTCATCAGTTCATTAAAGTCCTGATAATGTACTATTGCTTTCCCCATAAACTACAACCCCTTCTATTTAATTAAAAAATCATTTTACCAATTTTTTAATTATCTCCGCACTTTGCAAATCCACCTTACCCTCAAACGGTAATAGCTTTATTAACATTTTACCCGAATTTTCCTTTAATTCTATTAAGGACAGCTCACTCATGGCATATAAAATAGTCATTAGCTTTCCATATGTAAGCTTTGTATTATTAAGCCTAGTGTATAAAACGCTGGCAGAGTAATGCCACCCGTCATGCTGCCGTAAAAAACGAAAAACTGAGGCAAATTCATCTCTAATTGGTAATAGGCTTTGACGCTGTATATCATTAATATCCTCGCCACGAACCAAAGCTTCAAAATCCCATAGGCTCTCTATGATTTTATCCATTTTCTGAGAAGTAAACTTTATATCTCTAAGTATAATAGATAGCGTGGTCTTTCCGTTGTAAACATTGACATCTATAGTAACGGCTAAATCCAACACATCACCCATAATATACGGAAAGTCATCCTTTGCTGTACCAAACATCAAGGCTTCAATAGTGGTATCACCTCGTGTAAACACCAGTCGCAAATGTTTACCGCCACCTATAGGAATAATACTTTTAAGCGTCATATTATATAAACCAAACAGCGGTGTGGGATTGCCAGCACCAAATGGTTCTAGTGCGGTTAATTGCTGTGCCATATCAACAGATAAAGCAGAAGGATTTAGCTTACAATCTATTTCTAAAACTGGCAGCGGCATTTTTCCTAAGCCTTTAGCATATTGGTTAATTCTAATAGTAAATTCATTTATGTTTTCTTTATCAAGGCTAAGTCCCGCTGCCATAGGATGCCCACCAAAATGTGACAATAGATCAGAACAGCTAGTAATAGCATCTATCAAAGAAAAACCCTTTATACTTCTGCCCGAACCTTTAGCACCGTTTTCATCCCAAGTAATAACTATAACAGGCTTACCGTATATTTCCTTTAATCTGGATGCCACTATTCCTATTACACCTGCATGCCAATTTTCACCGCTTATTACTATTATTCGTTGTGCCTTAATAGTGGGATTATCCTGTATATAGCTTTTTATCTTTTCTAAAATTTCTCGTTCAATGTCTTGTCGCAGGCGGTTATCTTCACCTAATTCAGCCGCAATTTCCTTAGCAACAGCAGCATCCTCTGTCAGTAAAAGCTTAACAGATTTTTCTGACAATCCAAGTCTGCCACAGGCGTTTATACGAGGAACTAAAGTAAAAGACAAGCGTCCAGCAGAAATTTTGTTACCCTTTAAGCCTGCATCATCTAACAGTTCCTTTATCCCTAATCTTTCAAGGTTATTTATTGACTGTAATCCATATTTAACAATTATTCTGTTTTCTCCTGTTAAAGATACTATATCACCTATAGTACCCATTGCGGTTATATCAGAATATTTTTTTAGAAGTAAATCTACATCAAGATTCTCATCCTCTAGTGCCATTAGTAGCTTAAATACTACGCCAACACCAGATAATTCCTTAAATGGATAATCACAATCTGGTCTGTGTGGGTTAACAACTGCTACAGCATTAGGCAGTACAGCAGGTGTTCTGTGATGGTCTGTTATAACAGTATCTATACCTAGTTCATTGGCATAATCTATTTCCAAAATGGCTGAAACACCGTTGTCAACAGTTATAATCAGTTTCACTTCATATTCATTAATTTTGTCAATAGCACAAGTATTTAGTCCATAACCCTCGCTGTCACGTGACGGTATATAGTACATTACATCAGCACCAACACCATCTAAATATGAGTATAGCAAGGCTGTAGATGTTACACCATCAGCATCATAATCACCATAAATACAGATTTTTTCACCATCATTTAAAGCTTTATTTATCCTGTTCACAGCTTTTTCCATATCAGTCATAAGGTATGGGTCAATAAGCTCATTGTCATCAGATAAAAATTGATATATAGACTCTTCCGATGTTATACCACGGATATCCAACAGCATAGCTATAATTGGCGGAACATCAAAGGAAGCCGATATTTCCTTTGCTTTGTCCTTATTAAGTTTTAAGACACTCCAATTTTTCATATAAAAAACCTACCGTTAAAATTTTATTTATCTGCCGATAATAGCATTTCCTCGGCGTGTTTCATAGTTAATTCTGTTATAGATACTCCACCAATTATGCGTGCCAGCTCTTTAACACGCTGCCCATGGTTAAGGAATTGTACCTGTGTATAGGTTCTGCCATCAGCCACATTTTTCTTTATAAAATAGTGGCTGTCAGCCAACGCCGCTATTTGTGCTTGATGAGTTACACATATTACCTGTTTGCTTTTAGATAAGCTTTTTAGCTTTAAACCAACCTTTTCTGTAGCGCTACCGCTTATACCTGTGTCAACCTCGTCAAAGATAAGTGTATCAATGATATCGTTGTTTGACAACACATTTTTTATTGCCAGCATCATTCTGGACAGCTCACCGCCTGATGCTATTTTTGAAACCGGTTTTGGTGGTTCACCAGGGTTGGTTGAAATTAGAAATTCTATTTTATCACAGCCAACACCGTTTAACGGGCATCGTTCCTGTAAAACCTGTAAATTGACATTTGGCATATCTAGGTAAACCATTTCTTTTTTTACTTTTTCTGTAAACTGTTGGCAGATGGCTTGTCTTTTTCTGGACAGTGCCTTTGCCTGTGCTTTGGCGGATTCTACAATTTTAGCATATTCTGCATTTAGCCTATCCAAATTAGCCTCATATTGTTCCAAGGCTTCCAATTCATCCTGACACTTTGCTAAATAATCTAACATTTCCTCCGCTGTGCTGCCATACTTCCGTGAAAGTCTATATATAGTGTCTAAACGCTGTTCTATTTCATCTATTCCAAATGAATCCATAGGAGAATCGTCAATTAGAGAAGCTATTTCCTGTGAACAATCCTGCAATTCATAGAACACGTTATTAATACGCTCATTTATATTGTTAACTTCTGATATATAGTCGCTTATTTCCGAAAGACTGTCCACTGTATCCTCTAGCATAGAAATTACACCACTGGTATCTTCATCACCATTTAAGCTACTATGTGCAAGCTCTAAGGCATTGGATATTTTTTCTTTGTTAACATAAACATTCTTTTCTTCCGTTAGCTGTTCATATTCCCCTGCCTTTAAATCTGCTTCCTCCAGCTCATCTATTTGGTATTTTAGCAAATCAATTTTACGCTCTCTGTCAGAGTCGTTGGAAACAGCATTATCCAGCTTATGTCTGCATTCCTTTAGGCTGTTGAATGTATCCTTATATTCATCTAACCCATTTTTTAGCTGACCTAGGCTGTCAATATAAGTTATATGCTTTTCTGGTGACATCAGCTGATAGCTTTCATGCTGACCATGAATATTAATAAGCTCTGATGCTATTTCTTTTAGGACACTAAGCGTTACTGGTCTTCCGTTAATACGACAATTATTTTTGCCGTTTATGTTAAGCTGGCGTTGCAATATTAGCTCATCATCATCTAGATCATAGCCAAGCTCAGACAGCTTATCAATAACAGAAGCTGTTACATCTGTAAATGTACCGCTAACAAAGGCTTTTGTTTCACCTGTCCTAATAATATCCTTGGACATTCGGTGTCCCAGCAAAGCGTTGATAGAATCTATCACAATAGATTTACCTGCACCTGTTTCACCCGTAAGAACGTTAAATCCACCGGTAAAATCAATATTTGTTTTTTCTATAACTGCTATGTTTTCAATATACAAAGAATTCAGCATAAATAATCGTTCCTTTTAGTAAGCTTCATTTATATAATTTTCTTAAGCTCTGATGTTAATGTAACGGCCTTGTTACTGCTACGAGCCACAATAAAAATAGTATCATCACCAGCAATAGTACCTAATACACCATCCCACTCCATAGAATCCAACGCAGTACAAACTCCCTGTGCCATACCGCTAATGGTATGCAATACTATCATATTAGAGGCAAAATCCACGCTAAGTACGGTGTTTTTAAAAATCGTATTGAAATTATTGCTAATATCTATGCTGTTTTTATTGCCTTGAGAGTACTTATATTTTCCATTGCCAGCTGGTATTTTTATTAGCCTTAATTCCTTTATATCTCTGGAAACGGTAGCTTGTGTAACCTTAAAGCCACCTTCACGGAGAAATTCTAATAAATCCTCTTGGGTTTCAATATTGTTTACTGCTATTAGTTCAAGAATTTTAGCATGACGCTGTGGTTTCATTACAAATCACCTTTCTTAAACCCCACGTTCGTTCAATTTATCATTTAATACAGTATAAAAGTTTTTTTCATCCATAGAAATTAAAGTTATAGAATTTTCATATTTTGAAACCTCTATAGTATCACCACATGACAGCGGTATAGAATCTTGTCCATCAACTGTTAAATAAGCTAATTCGTTTGTTCTGTCGGATACTTCCATTGCCAATTTAGAGTTATCGCCAAAAATAACAGAGCGTGAAAACAACGAATGCGGACAAATAGGTGTTAATAATATACATTGTAAATCTGGCTGAATAACGGGTCCACCCGCTGACAGGGAATATGCGGTTGAGCCTGTTGGTGTAGATAATAAAACACCATCAGCACGATAATCACATATTTTTTTGCCATTCAATGAAACTGATAAATCTATCATTCGTGACAATGATCCTCTGGAGATAACAGCCTCATTAACTGCAATAGTTTCCGTAGTAATATTTCTCTTTTTTACAACAATATCAAGCAGCATTCGCTGTTCAGTATAGTATTCACCTGTTAATAAATTGTCTAATTTATCAAGCTCAAATGGCTCCATGGTAGCTACAAAGCCCACTCGGCCAAAGTTAATTCCCAATAATGGTTTGTTGTATATTGTTGCATGCTTAGCAGTATGAATAATAGTACCGTCACCGCCAATAGTAATGATTATATCTGACGCTTTTGCCAATTCGTCACAGTCAGCCACCACCAAAATGCTTCTGTCACAAAATCTGTTAGACTGATTTTTTTCTATAACAGGAATTACACCCATAGACAAAACCTTGTCCACAACCTTGTAGGAATATGCTACTGCTTCTGCCTTGCTAGAATTGGTTACTATTCCAATTTTCATACTTATCAACCCTTTTTATCCAATGTTTTATGGGAAATTTCAACAAGCTCTTTTGGCAATATATCAGTACATAGCCGTCCATTATCTGATTTTTGTATATATATTAAATATTCTATGTTACCCTCTGGTCCCTTTATAGGTGAAAAATCTAAACCCAGCACAGAAAAACCATTTTCAATACAAAAGCTACATATCATTTCAACAACATTGGTATGCACCTGTGGGTCACGTACAACACCTTTTTTTCCTACGTTTTCCCTGCCCGCTTCAAACTGTGGCTTTATTAAGCATACAGCAGTAGCATTTTCATTCATAAGTTTTCGTGCAGCCGGCAGCACCAGCTTTAAAGAAATAAATGAAACATCAACTGAAAAAAAATCAATTAAATCGGGAACCTCTTTTGTAGTAATATATCTAACGTTGGTACGCTCCAGATTAACCACCTGCGGGTTAGTGCGTAGCTTCCAGTCAAGCTGTCCGTACCCAACATCAATAGAGTACACTTTTTTAGCACCATTTTGTAACATACAATCAGTAAAGCCACCGGTGGAAGCACCTATATCCATAGTAATTTTATCTGTTAAATTAATAGGAAAGGACTGCATCGCTTTTTCCAGCTTAAAACCGCCACGGCTGACATATTTGGGTGTACCGCCACGAACCTCTATTTTAGATGTAACAGGATAAACAGTACCAGCTTTATCAGCCTTTTGGTTATCAATATATACTAACCCAGCCATTATTATAGCCTTAGCTTTTTCTCTGCTTTGGGTATATCCTAACTCAAATATCAGTGAATCCAGTCGTTTTTTTTCAACCTTTTCTGCCACTTTTTTACTCCTTAATTCCATTAATTACATTTACTATGCCATCACAATCTAGGCTTAGCCTTTTTAAGCTGGACTGTACAGGCGCTTGCTTTATATACTTATCATCAATAGCTGTCAACGTAAATTCACAGTTATAGTTATAACGTGACAATTCATAATCGAAATGCTCACCTACTCCACCTGTGGCCATACCTTCCTCAAAAAAGAAAATCCTGGAATAATTTTGTGCAAACAATATTGCCTCTTTTGGTATAGGCTTAATTCTATTTAGCTTTAAAATGCATACGGATTTTCCTTGTTCAGCTAACCGATCTAACGCTATACAGCAGTTTGAAAAGATTCTGCCATAGGTTATTATCAAAATGTCACTGCTTTGGTCGCCATAAATATCATAGGTCTTTTTAGAACTGTGAAAGTCCTTTGGTCGGTAGCTTTGACTGCCACGTGGATATCTGATTACTATTACTTCGTTATTGGTATATGCAGAAACCTGCATTTCACGTTCCAGCTCATCAAAATAACAGGGGCTGTATATTATTACGTTTGGTACAGGGTTAAGCAGCGATACATCGAAAACGCCCTGATGGGTTTCGCCATCTTCTCCAACAATACCCGCTCTGTCAACGGCTATAATTACATGTAGCTTTTGGAGTGCTAAATCATGAATAATCTGGTCAATACTGCGTTGTAAAAAAGTAGAGTAAACAGCAAACACAGGCAATACACCCTCGGCGGCTAAACCACCTGCAAAGGTTACAGCATGAGCTTCTGCTATGCCTACGTCGAAAAATCTATCCTTATATTCGCTTGCAAATTCTGTTAAGCCAGTACCAGCAGCCATGGCCGCTGTTATAGCACATATACGCTTATCATCTTTTGCCATTTCACATAGCTTTTTGCCAAACACTGCGGAAAAACCCACTTTAGAACAATTTGGTTCTCCAGTTTCTATGTCAAAGGCAGAAATACCATGAAAACCCTTTGGGTCATTTTCTGCAAAGGAATAGCCCTTACCCTTAACGGTAACTGCATGAACCAAAACTGGACCTGAAACGTGCTTAGCAGCGTTTAGTGTATTGATTAATTGATGTAAATCATGACCGTCCACAGGACCATAGTATGCGAAACCCATATCGTCAAACAAAGTGCTTTTATACACCATATTTCGTAAGGTGGATTTTGAATGACGAATAATCTTTCTTATGGGATTACCAAGTATAGGTGTATGTGACAAGCCCTTCTCAACTCGTGATTTTGCCTTTAAGTATTTAGGATTAATTCGCATACCCTTTAAATACTTTGCAACTGCACCAACATTACGTGATATAGACATATGGTTGTCATTAAGCACCACTATGAAATTCTTTTTAGAACGACCTGCATTGTTTAGTCCCTCATATGCTAAGCCACCTGTTAAGGCACCGTCGCCAATTACCGCTACAGTACTACCGTCTATATCCAAAAGCTCTTTTCCTCTGGCAATGCCATAGGCGGCAGAAATAGATGTACTGCTGTGACCAACGTTAAACGCATCATAGGGGCTTTCCTCCCTTTTAGGAAAGCCTGATATACCACCCTCGGTACGGATAGTGTCTATACTATCAAATCTGCCAGTTAGCATTTTGTGTGTATAGCATTGATGTCCTACATCAAAAACTATGGAATCGTCAGTACCATTGAAAACCCTATGAAGTGCAACAGTTAATTCAACCGTACCTAAATTTGATGACAAGTGTCCACCGTTTTGTGAAACGGTTTCAATCATCTGTTCCCTGATTTCTTCACACAGAATATTAAGCTGTTCCAGTGACAAGGACTGTAGGTCATTGGGGGATTTTATTTTTTTTAAATATTTAAAATCTGCCATAGGACATCGTTCCTTTCGGCTGATACAATAAATTAGTAATCTCTGCTTGCTAGTTTCAGCGCTAGGTCTTTTAAGCCTGTAATATCACCTGAAAAATTCTCCAACGATTTTATAGCTTTGTCTGTTAGCTCATCTATTAAAAGCTTACATTTTTCCAAGCCTAGCAAAGAAACATAGGTGGATTTGTTGTTACCAGCATCACTTCCCGTTGGCTTTCCAAGCTTTTTCTCATCAGCTACAACATCTAAAATATCGTCCATAATTTGAAATGCGATGCCTATTGACTCGCCAAAATCTCTGGCAGCTTGTACCTGCCTATGGGTAGCGCCGCCTATTATGCAGCCCATTTCACAAGCAGCCTTTATCAGTCCACTGGTTTTTTTGCTATCCATCTCTCTTAAAACATCTATATTAGCAGTTTTATCCTCATATGTTAGGTCTATCACCTGACCGCCCACCATGCCGACAGCACCACAATATTTTGCCAGTACGGCTACAGCCTTTGTAGCTCTATATGCATTTTCCTCTGTGGCAGAGGATGACATTATTTCAAACGCTAATGCCTGTAGAGCATCACCAGCTAGTAATGCTGTATCTTCACCATACACAATATGATTTGCTTTCCTACCACGTCTATAGTCATCATCATCCATACACGGTAAATCATCATGTATTAGAGAATATGTGTGTATCATTTCTACTCCACAGGCAAATGGCATAGCTTGATTAAGGTCACCACCACACAAATGCGAAAACTCTAATACTAAACAGGGCCTTATTCTTTTACCTCCAGCCATCAAGCTGTACTCCATTGATTCTATCAGTTTTTTTTCTATACAATCCTTTGATGGTAAATACTCTATTAAAGCTTCTTCAATCTTGCTAATCATATTCATAATATACATTTTCCTTTTATCCGTGTTATTGTTCTTCCTTGGCGGTTAATACCGTTACCTTTTGCTCTGCATTTTTTAAGATTTTATAACAATATGCAGATAGCTTAGTACCTTCTTCAAATAGCTTTAAAGCTTCCTCTAACGGTAAATCACCGTTTTCTAGGGTTACAACGATTTCTTCTAAACGTGCAGACGCTTCTTCATACGATTTTGATTTCGCCATATATATCATTCCTTTATTTGATTTATTACGCAATCCAGCTTTCCCTTGCTTAATGTTATTTCTAAGTTATCGCCAACAGAAACATCATATATTGTTTTTACGGGCTTATCCTTAATCATGGGTATAGCGTAGCCTCTAGACAAAATATTAAGGGGACTAAGCACATTGAGCTTAGCCGACAAAGCAGACAAAGCAAGCTGGTGTTCATGTAGCTGGTGTTGAAAAGAATTTCCAAGTCTATTAGACATATTATCAATGGTTATGCCTAAATTTTGGATAAATCCTAAATCTGAAGACAATACCCTGCTGGTTGATAAGGCTTTTATCCTATTTTGTTCTGACGATATTTTGTTTTTTATCAAATACCCTAGGGTAAAGCTTATATTATTTAAATCATCAAACAGCTTTAGCATATCTGGCACAGCCAATTCAGCTGCCGCTGATGGTGTGGGTGCCCTCATGTCAGCTGCAAAGTCACATATTGTAAAATCAGTTTCGTGTCCTACCCCTGATATTACAGGAATATGAGAGTTAGCCACGGTTCTGGCTAAGCTTTCATCATTAAAAGCCCATAAGTCCTCTATAGAGCCACCTCCACGACCAATAATAATAACATCAACATTATTGTTATTATTAAAATAATTCATTGCATTTATAAGCTCTGGTACAGCCTTATCACCTTGAACAGTGGCAGGATAAAGCAGTACATTGGTCAAGGGGCATCGCCTAGCTAAAATCTGTTCTATATCACGCCTAGCAGCACCTGTTGATGATGTAATAACACCTATATTTTTAGGTAGCTGTGGCAATGGCTGTTTTTTACTGCTATCAAACAGCCCCTCGCTTTCAAGCTTAGCCTTTATCTGTTCATATGCCACAGTTAGGTCGCCTATACCATCGGGCTGCATTTGTTCAATGTAAAATTGATACTGTCCAGTTGCTTCATATACAGATACACGACCGCTTGCTATTATTTTCATTCCATTTTCAGGTTTAAAACGTAAACGTAAGGCATTACCTGCAAACATTACACATTTTATTACAGCTTTATCATCCTTTAAAGATAAATAAATATGTCCAGAGCGGTAATGGTCTATTAAATTGGAAATCTCACCTGACAGGAATATGTGATTTAAAACCTCGTCATCATCCATTAGAGATTTTACATAAAAATTAAGCTGTGAAATTGTTACAATGCTCAAAGCTACCACCCTGCCGTCCCCCCTTGCAACACCTAAAATTATATTAGGCTTTTAGTTACCATCTTTAATAGCTGTCAAAACAGATATTCCACCTGCATTGTCAGATGAAAATTCTGGTTGTGAAAAAATTGCACCAAGCTTTTCTGTAAAAGAATTTCTAATAATAGAGTTTGACATTACCCCACCAGAAAACAAAACAGGCATACTGCCATGCTCTACAATAATTCTTTTATACATATCCATCAGGGTTTGCTCAATGTATGCCAAAGCATATGCCGCCGTCTTTTCAGGGCTGTTGCTTTCGTTAAAAATTTTTTCACATTTATTTTCCACACCGGAAAGGCAACAATTTGTACCTTTTAGTGTTGATTTTACTTTTAGTTTTTCATTATAGCGTAACGCTAGCTTTTCCAGCTCAGTACCACAGGGAAATCCCAATCCAAGCATTACACCTACCCTGTCCACTATTTGACCAGCATTTAAATCCAGCGTCACCCCTACGGGGGTAGCTGTAATAATATTATTTTTATCTGGTTTAACAATTAACGCTTCAGTTGTACCACCTGAAACATGAAAAGCAAGAAAGGTTTTTGAAAGCAGTTCTAGCTTTTCAGCGGAATACAAGGCAGCAACAATATGTCCCTGTTGATGGGAAAACTCGTACAAGGGTACACCTAGCACCGTTGCCAGGATATGTGCGTTCGTGCTACCTACCGTGAAGCAAGGCATATATGAGCCTTCTATGCTTCGAGGTCTAGTTGATACGCCAACAGCATTAATATCACCTGTGTATACAGAAAACAACTCATCTATCAAAGCAGACAGCTGCTGCGTATGCAAAAACACAGCATCGCTCTGTCGTAAACCGACTGTGCCATGTTTAACAGGCAGCAGCTTTTTCTTTTGTAAAACTGTGCTGTTACTGTAAACTGCCACAGATGTTGTATAGTTGCTGGTATCCAGACCTAAATATCCATTCATACCGTTTCGTCCATATGCTCTTTAGCAATAGTACCTAACACACCATTAATAAAGGAGGCATCCTCTGCCGTTGAATATTTTTTGGCTAAAACAACCGCTTCGTTTATGGCAACGCCCACTGGATTGTCAGCCTTTGTAATATCTTCAACATACAGCATTTCACAAATTGCCAGCTGTAAGAGGCTTAAGCTAACCTTTGACATTCTTGAAATTTTCCATCCGTTGGAATTTTTCTCTATCATCCCGTTGATAGTGTCCTCGTTGATTGTTAGGTTATTAATAAGCTGCAATGTAAAATCATCTATCTGAAAGTCCCTGCTCTCCTCTGCTTTCAAGCAAAGCTCCTCAGTAGTATCATTATTAAACTGACGCTCAAAAGCCAAAATAAAAGCTTGTTCCCTTGCTTGTCTACGTGAAAGTTCCATTTTCATTGGTACCCATCCTTTATATTTATGATGTTTAGGTGCTAATCTTATCTGATTATTATACCACAATTCTGCATATAATCAAGAAAAACAGGTGGTAATATACAATTTTGTCTATTAATTATCCAACACATATTTTTCTTTATAGCTAAAATATTGTGTTTGCTTATCTAAAATGTTATAATCATCATATTAAATTTATGGGGTGTAACCAATGAATAATAACTACGGATATGTACCGTTCAACGTACCAAACAATCAAATTGTAAGCAATGATGTTATTAATAAACAAGCTGAAATAAAAGACATTAAAAGACTAGGTAACAAAATTGGTGGTTCACTGATTCTATATACAGTGCTTTCAAATGTACTTTCTATTGGATTATTACTTTTTGTTATAGTTAGTGGAGCATATGACCAAGCTAACCCTAACTATATTTCGGGGATAAATCCAACGGCGTATTATCTGCTTTCTGGCTGTATATCCATAGCCACCGCCGTTATTTCCGGAATATTTTTATGTAAGCTGTCAAAAAACAACATAGACCATGTAATCAAGCTTAAAATAGTAAATTTCAAAAAGACGCTGGCTTTGATGTTGGTATGTATGTCGTTTATATTTATTTCCAATATAGCTTTATCCCTGTTGAACTTAAATCTTTCACTGTTTGGTTTTAAAAACACAATACCAGAAAGCAACAGTGGCAGCTCCATTGTTGATTATGGCTTATATTTTTTATCAGTTGCAATTATTCCACCTTTAGTTGAGGAATTTTTATTTCGTGGTGCTATAATGGGCTCACTGCGAAAGTATGGAGATGGTTTTGCAATACTTATTTCCTCATTGCTGTTCGGGCTGGCACATGGTAATTTTGTACAGACACCTGTAACTTTTTTAGCAGGACTCTTAATGGGTGCTTTGACAATTTATACAGGATCGCTAATCCCATCAATAATACTTCATTTTCTTAACAATTCATTATCTGTAGTTACCGATATTGCTGTACAAACCTTCGGAGAACAAATACCAAGTGTAATGTATACAGGCTTAATGGTAGTGTCCCTTGTTGTCGGATTGCTGGCTATGGCATATTTAGCAAAGAAAGACAAGCATATACTTACGGTTCTGCCATCAAGCACCATAGCTACCCTAAAACAAAAAACGCTATATGTTTTCACAAGTGTTACCATAATTATTGTTGTTATAATTAACCTTATTACCGCAATAACAGTCGCAGTGGGTTCAGCATTATGAGCAACAAGAACAACGAATTTATGGAGGCGGCATATAAATTAGCTAAACAGGCAGCTGACATAGGCGAAGTGCCTGTGGGAGCAGTTGTTGTTCATAAGAATACGATTGTAGGCACAGGAATTAACCGACGTGAAACCGAGAAAAATGCACTGTGTCATGCGGAGATAGAGGCCATTAATAATGCTTGTAAAAGCTTAGATGGATGGCGGCTATGGGATTGTGAACTATATGTTACATTAGAGCCTTGCCCTATGTGTACGGGCGCTATTATAAATTCACGAATTAAACGTGTGGTGTTTGGTGCATACGATAAAAAATCTGGTTCCTGTGGGTCAGTAATTAATCTTTTAGACTACCCATATAACCATAAGCCTGTCATAACAGGTGGTTATATGGAGGATAAATGTGCAGAATTGTTAACCGATTTTTTTAAAAAGCTGAGGTATAAAAAAAACAGCAAGGAAGGTATATAGCACCTTCCTTGCTGTTTTGTGTCTTTATATAAATGCGTCTACGCTTAACATTAAGCTTTAATTAGATTTTAGTATTAATATATCCTTTATCATACATAGCCTGTGCTGCCAATAGGATACCAATTTTTCCGCTGTGGAAGTTTAGTGAGCCTTGCAGCCATGCGGAATACGGCTCTCTTAGTGGTGCATCTGCTGATAATTCAATAGTTGAGCCTAACGTAAAAGCACCAGCTGCCATAATAACCTGACTGTCATACCCAGGCATATCAGCGGGTTCAGGCACAGCAAAGGAATCTACTGGCGCACCAGCCTGTATTCCACGACAAAATTCTATTAGTGCATCATTAGATTGTAAATTTAAAAGCTGTATAATATCTCCACGGGTGCTGTCCACCTTTGGGTCTACATCAAAGCCTAATAGCTGAAATAATGCAGATGCAAATACAGCAGTTTTTAAAGCCTCCCCCGTTGCGTGTGGTGCATTAAAAGCACCTAGAAACAATTCCCTGTTAACGCCTAGCGTTGCCCCTTGCTCCTTTCCTATACCTGGTGTGGTTAAGCGGTATGCACATTGCTCTACTAAAGCCTTACGTCCGGCTATATATCCACCTGTTGGAGCTATACCACCACCTGGATTTTTTATTAATGAACCTGCCATTATATCAACACCATAGTCTAGTGGCTGTTCTTTTTCTACAAATTCGCCATAGCAGTTATCAAGCATTACAATGGCACTGGATGCTTTCTTTTTAGCTATATGGGCAATTTTGGAAATTTCATCTATTGTTAGGGATGGGCGTAGCTCATATCCACGGGAACGCTGTATGTAAACCATCTTTATGTCAGAGTTAATTGCCTGTTCTATTGCTGCGTAATCTGGTTTACCATTTAAATCTAAAGGAACCTCTTTATACTTTATCCCAAAATCCAACAGCGAGCCTGAATAGTTACCGGATAGCCCAATGGCGCTTTGCAATGTATCGTAGGGTGTTCCTGTAACAGACAGCATAATATCATCTGGACGCAGCATACCAAACAACGCCACGGTTAATGCGTGTGTACCACAAACAAAATTATATCTAACCAATGCATCCTCTGCATTAAACACGGTTGCATATACTCTGTCAAGTGCCTCTCTGCCTCTGTCATCGTATCCATACCCAGTAGTAGCAGAAAAATAACTTTCGCTTACACCGGCCTTTTGAAAGGCATACAGCATCTTTTCTTGGTTGTATGCCTGTATATCCTCAATAATTTTAAACTGATTATCACACATTTTCATTGCCTCATCAGCCTTCTGTAAAATCATAGGATTTATATTAAAAAATGGAGTTTCCATAACAATTCCTTTCAATATTAATTGGCAAAATAAAATTCTTTCCACTGTCCAACACTACTAAACCCCAGACATTTGTAAAACTGTTGCAGGTTAGTATCTGCATAGTGAAGATAAATGTCTTTTTTATTATAATAGCTTTGGATATATTTAATTAAATTTGTAGCATATCCTTTGCGTTGATATTCTGGCAATGTGGCTATACCGCTTAAAATCACACCTTGTGCTGTTACTGCCACGGCACAGCCAACAGACACCAGCGTATATGCATCATATGTCCCAAATATTGCAGCTGTACCTTTGCGTATTCTATGGGAAATATCTGGATAAAAGCTGTTAAAATCTGGAATAGCAAAGCTGTCTGACTGATTAGCTTTTATAACTGAATAGTAATCTCTAATACTTATTGTGTTGCTGACCCTATGACCCTTTAGCCCTGCACAGGTCTGCAAGGATTGGTATTGCATAACACCACCAATATTTACAGCGTTATTATGAGCCAATGATAAAGCATATTGATTATCACATAGGACAGAGGTATACCCTATCATCTGAATAAAGGAATCCAGTTCTTCACAGTGGGACAAATTTGATAAATCAATGATAATCTGCCCACCGTATTTTGCTATACCCGTTGTAAAAACATTTTTATCATTTTTCTGATACCAAAAACTGCACAAATTTGGATAATCCTTATAGGCATTATAAAGTGCAATTACTCTGGTGGAATATGGGTTAATCTGTAATTTATCAATATAACCATGCCAGTCTTTGTTATTACCCTGTATTAGCTTTATCATATACAGTCGGACAAAATAGCGTTGGCAATAGCCTTTACCGTAACAGCTACAGCGTACAAATCGCTGTCCGCTATTAGCCCACAGCAAGAATGTAAATATCTGCATGGTACAGAAACTGCAACAGTTCTGACACCGCTTTTTGAGCTGTGTATTGCACCCGCATCATTACCACCAGCTACTGCCTTTTTTAGCTGTGCTTTAACACCGTTCTCCTTACCACATTTCATTGCCAGCTTAACCAGCTGTTTGTCATATATTGTTCGTCTATCCATAAATGAAATTACTGCACCATCACCAACGTTGCAAACCTGTTTGCAAGGCTCAACATTTGGGATATCAGCCGCAGTAGTGGCTTCAATTACTATGGCAAGGTCTGGCTCTACATCATACACAGCACATTTACTGCCACGCAAGCCTACCTCTTCTTGTACAACAAAGGAAAACCACATATCGTATTCAAGGTCAGAATTTATCATTTCTATCATCATCATACAACCAGCACGATCATCTATTGCCTTGCCAATAATAATATTTTTTTCACAAATAAATGGACTAGAAAAGGACACGCTGTCACCTAGGTTAACAGCAGACATAGCCTCCGCCTTATCCTTAGCACCGATGTCAATACACATACTGCTATAGCTTGCTATTTTATCACGTTCATCGCTGTCTAATAAATGTACCGGCTTAGCACAAATAACACCGTTTATGTTATCCTTGCCAACAGAAACAGTCTTTCCCATAACAACACGCCTATCTATGCCACCAACCTCAGTGAATTTTAAAAAGCCATCCCTGGTTATGTCTGTTACAATAAACCCCACCTCGTCCATATGTGCAGAAATCATTAATTTTTTGTTAGGAGTCTTCTTTCCCTTTTTAAAGGCGATTAAATTACCCATATTATCAGTTTTTATTGTAGTAGCATTATTTCTAATTTGTGAGATTATATATTTCCTAACATTCGCCTCATCACCAGATATACCATTAAGGCTGCACAGATTTTTTAGCAATTCTATATTCATTTTAATTCTGTACTCCTTTTTATAATATATTTGCATAATAGCATACTGGTATTTTCCAAATCATTTAAATCGATAACCTCTGCCTGTGTGTGCATATTTCTAAGCGGTATTGACACCAAGGCCGTTTTTATACCAGACCCTGTAACAGAAATACAGTCAGCCGTTGTACCTGTTGTGCCACCCATTATTTCCAGCTGATATGGAATTGAATTTTCTTCTGCTGTTTTTTGTAGGCTAGACACCATGCTTTTATTTAATATAGGAGAAATGCCAATCATGGGTCCATTAGACATTTTTCCGCACTGATGGGAAGCCACATCTGGCTGATTGGCAAAGCTAACATCCACTGATATAGCTTCATTAGGTGATACTGTAAAGGCACCGGTCCTTGCACCTAAGCATCCTGTTTCTTCCTGACTGCTCAACAGTATAGTAACCTTGCAATTAAGCCTTTCACTATATAATGCTTTAGCACATAATATTAATGCAGCCACACCAGCACTGTTGTCCAGTGCCAAGGAGGATATCCTGCTTCCTAAAAGCATTTTTGGTTCACAGTACATAACGGCTCTATCTCCTAGGGATACTAAATCATTCACTTCCGCTGATGACAAGCCTGTGTCAAGCCATATGCTGTCACCTGACATTGCCTTGTCCTCACCCCCATCTGTTAAATGTGGAGGTAAGCAGCATACAACAGAAAAAATCTCCTGCTTGCCTAAAATTTTTATTGGACTGCCAGCCAGTACACGTCTGTCTATACCGCCACAACCATCCACCTTTATAAAGCCACTATCATTAATATAGGTCACAATAAAACCAATTTGGTCAATATGTGCATCTAACATAATGTTATAGTCACTGTTTTTATCACCAAATACTGCCATTAGGTTGCCATTAAAATCCACAGTAACATCGCAGCACTGCTTTAACAGCTCCTGTGCAGCAAACAAGGCATTTTCCTCTGCACCTGAAACAGAATATGCTGTAGATATTTTAAACAGGGTATCCACCATCATGCACACATCCTTTAACATATTATTTTAGATTATTTACCAGAGCTTTAAAGTGTTTGCCACGTTCATCAAAGTTTTTATATAAGTCGAAGCTGGCACTAGCAGGTGACATAGAAACAATATCACCATTTTTGGCTACCTCATACGCCTTAGCCACAGCCTGCTCCATATTGTCAACATCAATAATTACCGGATTGTTTTCTGAGTAATTAGGGGAGCTTATTACAGCTTCTTTAATTTTTGGGGCGGTAGCACCCATTAATATTAATATTTTAACCTTATCCGATATTACAGGACCTAAATCCTGATACGGGATTTTTTTGTCATAGCCACCAGCCAGCAAAATAATTTTTTCGTCATACAGTGACAGCGTACCTAAGGCTGTTCTTGTAGGGCTGGATGCAATAGAATCGTTATAGTATTTTACACCATGCAGCTCTCTGACAAATTCGGCTCTATGCTCCACTCCCGCAAAGCTTTTTGCCACTGATTTAATTATTTCAACATCTACTAATCCCCACACAGCAGATATAGCTGCCATATAGTTTTCCACATTGTGCAGACCAGGTATATTAATGATAGCTTTATTCATAATAGTAGTAGTTTCACCATAAATGTTAGCTATTATGTCCCCCTGTTCGTTTAAGTATACACCATTTTTAACCACACTTTTACGGCTAAATTTCAGCACCTCACCACGGCATAGACTGGTAAAGCTGTTTGTTATTTCATTGTCTTGGTTTAGCACTGCCCTGCCAAAACTATTTTGGTGTAAAATAACGTTTTTCTTTGCATCTATATATTCCTGCATATCCTTGTGCATATCCAAATGATTAGGAGCAAGGTTGGTAACAACAGCAATATCAGGGCTTTTTCTCATAGAAATCAACTGAAAGCTGGACAGCTCTACTACTGCCACATCATCATATTCTATTTCTTCGATTTTAGGTAAAAGTGGAGTACCAATGTTGCCACCCAAGTGAACTGTTTTACCTGTAGCCTTTAGAAGCTGTGAAATAATAGACGTTGTTGTAGTTTTTCCGTCACTGCCAGTAACAGCGATAATTTCACAAGGACACAAATCAAAGAATACTTCCATTTCAGAGGTTACCACCACACCGTCTTCACGCATTTTCACAAGCTCGTCCATGTAATAACGCATACCAGGCGTTCTAAAAATTATATCAACATCCAAGTCTTTTAAATAATTTTCCCCTAAGCTTAGCACAGCACCGGCTTTTTCTGCCTTTTTTGCATTCTCACCTAATTTTTCTTTAGTCTTGCTGTCGCAGGCGGTTACTATCGCACCGTATTTTGAAAATAATTCTATTAAAGGTAGATTACTGTTACCGATACCTATAAAGGCAATTTTTTTGCCCTTCATACTTGTTAAAAAGTTTTTTACTCTGTTATCCATGAATATTCGACCTTTCGGTTAAAAAATTTATTACTATCGTCTGCTATTATACTTTTTTTGGCAAAAAATATCAACTGTATAGATTTATTAATGATATCATATTGAAATAAATTTACGCCAATGTTAAAATATGTACAAAAGAAACGGTGGTGTAAAAATGATATACGATTTTATTGAGCTAAACAAAAGCAAAGGTTCTCCACTATATTTACAGCTGTACACCACCATTAAGAAAAGTATAGAAAACGGCAATCTTTCCTATGACAGTAAGCTGCCCTCTATACGAAAGCTATCAGAAGATTTATCATTAAGCAGAACTACCATCGAAAATGCATACAACCAGCTGTGCGCCGAAGGATACATTCGCAATGTTCCACAAAAGGGATACTATGTACAAGCTACGGTTCACAAAATAGCACCAGATAAAAGCACTATTGGTAAAATCGGATTACAGGACACATTTAAAGCACCAATTAAATACGATTTTACAGGTAAAAGCGTAGATATTGATAATATCAATTTGAAAATTTGGAAAAGATATATTCGTAATGTCCTAAACTGTGAATATTTAATAACTGCATATGGTCATCCACAGGGTGAAGAAGAGCTAAGAATAGCTCTTTCAAAATACAGCTATAGTGTGCGTGGTGTATGTGGAAAACCAGAAAATATAGTCATAGGAGCAGGTACTCAGCCACTGCTGTACCTAATATGCGGATTAGTGCGAGATTACGGTGACACTATAGCAATGGAAACAGTTGGGTTTAATCATGCTCAACAGGTTTTTGAGGACTGTGGCTTAAGCATAGTTAAAATAGACAGCGATGACAACGGTATTACACCACAAAGCCTAAAGGATAGTGGTGCAAGGATTTTACTTGTTAATCCATCAGGAAATTTAACAACTGGTAAAACATTAAAAATGAACAGAAGAATGGATATAATAAAATGGGCCAATGAAAATAATGGTATAATAATTGAAGACGATTACAACGGTGAGCTTCGTTACAGTACACATCCCATCCCAGCTATGCAGGGCTACAGCAATGACAGAGTTATTTATATGGGTTCTTTTTCAAAGCTGTTGCTGCCATCCGTCAGGATAAGCTATATGACATTACCACAAAATTTAGTTGATAAATATAAAATAAACATGAGCAGATATAACCAGACGGCTTCTAAAATAGAACAGCTTGCATTAGCTAGATATATAAAGGACGGCAGTCTAGAAAAGCATTTACGAAAGCTTAGAAAAATATACAGCGAAAAGAGCGTGATAATGTCCAATACCTTAAAAAAGCAATTTGGTGACAGCGCAGATATATATTTACTAGAAACATCATTGGCATTTAATATTGTACTAAACAAAAAAACAGATATTAACCACCTATATAATAAATTGGTACAACAAGGAATAAAAATAATAAAAAACAAGTCAAAAGAAAATTCCTTTGACTTGTCATTTTCCGGAATACCTGTTCAAAATATTTCCACAGCTATCACCATAATAAAAAACACGGTTGACACAATCAACCGTGTTTGAAGGGGTATGTAATTACGCTCTACCTAAAAGATAATCTACCGAAACCTCTAGGATATCCGCCAACGCAACTAACTCAACATCAGTTACATATCTGATTTGCCCCTCTAATTTTGATAAGCCAGATGCGTTCATATCCACACCGCTTACCTGTAGCTGTGCTAAAAGTTCTTTTTGCTTCATACCCTTTTTCTTTCTGGCAATTTCAACTTTGGCACCAACTAAGTTCCTGTCACCCAATGCCTGTTTACGTAACCTCATTTTTCCACTCCATCCGATACCGCCATTGCAGACTGTATCGTCATTATTTCAAAAAATACCACAAATATCAAGAACCATTATATAACGCAGTTTTACAAAAAACAAGCTGTTTACCATCTTTTTATGACTTTATATACCAGAATTTCTAAAAATCTCTGTTTTATACAAATCACAAAAATGATTTTTGGTAATAAATTTTAAAATATATTATAAAGGAGCAAGTAATATGAACAAGCAAGATTTAATTAACAAATCCAATAGCTTTATGAGTAGACTGTACGATAGCTTTTTAACTGCACCCGTACAATCATTAGATGTCCTTAACAGCAGTGATACCTGTATTGTAATCATTGACATGATAAATGGCATTGCAAAAAGCGGTGCATTATATAGTGACAGAATAAAAGCTATTAGTAATGATGTAGCCACATTGGCAAAAACCGCCCACAGTAAAAGCTTTAACGTTATTGCCTTTGCTGACAGCCACACCCCTAGCAGTACAGAGCTTGGTTATTATCCTCAGCACTGCATAAAAGGAACAGACGAGGCTCAAATAATAGATGAGCTTCAGGGTATTAAGGACATAACAATTATAGAGAAAAATTCCACAAACGGTTTTTTAGAGGACAAGTTTCAGCAATGGCTAATTACTAATAGCGAGATTAAAAATTATATTGTAGTGGGCTGCTGTACAGATATTTGCATTGAACAGTTTGCCCTAACTTTAAAGGGATATTTTAATAAGAATAATAAAAAGTCCAGAATTATAGTACCAATAAACCTAGTTGCAACCTATGATTCACCAACCCATAATGGTGATTTTACACAGATGGCAGCATTATACACAATGAATATAAACGGTATTGAAATAGTAAAAAATATAAAATCTATTTAATTATTTGCACACCTGTGAACCTATTGTGAAGCTTAACAGGTGTGCTTTTATTTGTAAATAATTATATGTAGCTTCATTGGATTATAAACTTTTTACTTATTTATTGAACTACAGTAGTAAAGTATGTTATAATATTAACAAGCTTTTTATCTTAGTGTATTATAGGAGTTGAGTCAATGCTTTCAAAATTTAGTGTAAAAAAGCCATTAACTGTTCTGGTGGCAGTTATACTGGTATTAATATTAGGTGTGGTATCTTTTATGAAGATGACACCTGATTTACTGCCAAATATGGAGTTCCCGTACGTTATAATTATGACCACATATCCAGGAGCCAGCCCAGAAACAGTGGAAGAAACTGTTTCAAAGCCTTTAGAAAAATCCATGGCAACATTGGATAAAATAAAGGATGTTACCTCTACCTCCAGCGAGAACTACTCTATGGTAATGTTAGAGTTTAATGATGACGTTAACATGGATTCTATTACTGTAGATATTAATGATAAAATATCAGCAGTAAAGGGTGTATGGACAGATGAAACAATAGGTTCTCCGTATATATTAAAAATTAACCCCAATATGCTGCCGGTGGCTGTGGCGGCTGTGGATATGGATGACAAGGACACTGTGGAGCTTTCCTCCTTTGTTAACGACAATGTAATACCTAAGCTGGAAGGTGTAGAGGGTGTTGCTAATGTTAACGTTAGCGGTATAGTAGATAAACAGGTCAACGTAAAGCTGTCACAGGAAAAGATAGACGCTGTGAACGAAAAGGTTCAAACCGCCATTAACCAAAAGTTTGCAGATGGCGAAGATGAATTGGATTCCTCTAAAAGTGGAATTGAAGATGGGCTATCACAAATAGACGACGGTAAAGAACAAATTGCTGACAACATTTCTCAGCTTGAGGATAAGCAAGGTGAGCTTAACTCTCAGCTGTCACAGGCAAAAAGCCAGCTTGATTCAAAACAAATAGAGCTGGTGGAAACAAAGCTCAGCTTAGTAGCAAAGCTTTCAGAGCTAGAAAATCAAAAATCCCAGCTGTCTGCCACTAAGGAGCAGCTGGAAGCCTTGCTTACACCACTTTTGCAGTTAGAAGCAACAGAAAAAGATTTACAGTCTACTGTGGAATTTTTAACAAACGCCAATGATACGCTTACAGGTCTAAATGATAAAGCTACATACTACAATGATGAAATCACCGCTATTAACAATAACCCAGATTTATCAGCAGATGAAAAGCAGCTGGCGATAACAGATATAAAAAATAGTGATGATTACAAAAACATGATTCAGAGCTACACAGATTTAGACAACCAATTATCAGAATATGGTTACACACGTGAACAGGTAAGCAGTAAGCTAATAGAGGCTACGGCAGCGTTGGCTTTAACAGAAAATGGGCTACAGCTAATAGATAAAGCGTTAGGTCAGTTTAATATGTCCCGCAGTGAGCTTGCCGATAATATCGCACAAATTAATGAGGGTATAACAGCTATTGACAGTGCTATACCCACACTTAACAATACCTTAGCACAGCTAGAGGCAGGGCAAGCCACCATTACTGATGCAAAATCCCAGTTAAATGAACAAAGTGCTACAGCAGCATCACAAATGGGTGAAGGCTTAACAAAGCTAATTGTAGCTGACAGCTCCCTAGACAACACAAGGACACAGCTAAATTCGGCTATGACACAAATAGATACTGCTGTTACAGAATTAGACAGTCAAAAGGAAAAGGCCTTATCATCGGCTGATATGACAAAAACCATTACCATGGATATGGTATCAAAAATATTAACTGCACAAAACTTTTCTATGCCAGCGGGCTATGTATCAGATGACGGTGTTGATTACCTTGTCAGAGTTGGTGACAAGATAGAAGATGAGAATGAATTAAAAAATCTTATGCTATTTAACCCTAATATCGAGGGTGTATCCCCCATCTTCTTATCAGATGTAGCAGATATTTTAGTAACAGACAATTCAAACGAAATATATGCTAAAATCAATAAAAACAACGGTGTATTGCTATCCTTTACAAAGCAGTCCACATATGCTACAGCAACTGTTTCTACCAGTATATCAGATAAGCTAAAGGCTTTAGAATTAGAAAACCCAAGTTTACATTTCACCATAATGATGGATCAGGGAGATTATATATACTTAATCGTAAACTCTGTTTTACAAAATCTATTATTTGGTGCAGTTTTGGCAATTATCATTCTTTTGTTCTTCCTAAAGGATATTAAGCCTACCATTATAATTGCTTGCTCTATCCCTCTTAGTGTTGTATTCGCCATTGTACTAATGTATTTTTCTGGTGTTACATTAAATATTATCTCCCTATCGGGATTAGCGGTAGGTGTAGGTATGCTGGTTGATAACTCTGTCGTAGTTATAGAGAATATTTATCGACTGCGAAACAAGGGGGTTTCGTCCATTAAGGCTGCCGTCAGCGGTGCGGCACAGGTGGCTGGTGCTATTACAGCCTCTACACTGACTACCGTTTGTGTGTTCCTGCCTATCGTCTTTATTACAGGTATTACACGTCAACTATTCAGTGACATGGCATTAACTGTTGGCTACTCGCTAATTGCCAGCTTAATAGTAGCTTTAACCCTAGTTCCTGCAATGTCACAGAAAATGTTAAAGAAAACTACCGTTAAAGAACATAAGCTTTTTGATAAATTTGTTAACGGATATGAAAAAACAGCTAGATTTTCCTTACGTCACCGTATGCTGACAATTATGCTTGCCTTTGTATTATTAGTAGTTAGCTTAGCTTTAACGGTTGCTAGGGGATTTACATTTATGCCAGAGATGGACTCAACCAGCATTGAGGTTACAGCCCAAATGCCAAAGGATAACACCTTTGAGGAATCTACACAGCTGTCAGACGATATCGTAGCTAAAATTTCAGAGATACCAGAGGTTAATACCGTAGGTGCAATGGCTGGTGACGAGAACAGCATTCTGGGAATGGGTGGGTCATCACAAGGTGCTTCCGCTGAAACCATCACAATGTATGTATTGACAGATGAAAACAAAACCAGAACCAACGGTGAAATCGCTAAAGAAATAGAAGAAAAATGTAAGGATTTTCCATGTACGATAACCGCTTTAGGTTCATCGTCTATGACCTCATTAACAGCCATGAGCGGTAGCGGTGTTTCCTTAAAATTATATGGCGATGACCTTGATAAGCTACAGGAAATAGCAAAAAGTATAGGTGCTAAGCTAGAAACTGTTGATGGTACCGCTGATGTTGATAACGGTATTAAGGACACAACACCAGAGCTAAGAATTACTGTTAACAAGGATAAGGCCACCACTAAGGGTCTGACTGTGGCACAGGTTTATGCTGATATAGCAGCTGCCATAAAAACCAAAAATACGGCTACCAATATGACAATAGATAAGGAAACCACTGACGTCATTGTAGTTAATGGCAGTGCAACGGATATGACCCCTGACGACATTAAGGATTATAAGCTAACTGTTACAAATCAGCTGGATAGCACAACCAGCACAGTTAAGCTAAAGGATATAGCAGAGTTTACGGAAACCACTTCACTTAATGCTATTAATCGTGACAATCAAAGAAGGTACATAACAATTACTGCTAACGTTCAGGACGAATACAACATCACACTTGTGAATAATGATGTTAAGGAAGCCTTGTCTGGCTTTGATTTGCCTGATGATATGACAATAGAATATTCTGGCGAAAGCGAGTCTATTATGGATTCTATGTTCCAGCTGTTAGAGATGCTATTATTAGCAGTAGCCTTTATTTATCTAATAATGGTAGCACAGTTCCAGTCGCTGTTGTCACCGTTTATAGTAATGTTCACAATTCCGTTGGCATTTACAGGCGGATTAATAGCACTGCTTATTACAGGCAACACAATAAGCGTAATATCCATGATTGGCTTTGTTATGCTGGCGGGTATTATCGTTAATAATGGTATAGTGTTAATAGATTATATCAATCAGCTGCGAGCCGAAGGCGTAGATAAAACAGAGGCTATCATAACAGCTGCCAGAACACGAATGCGACCTATTTTGATGACTGTTTTAACTACTGTTTTAGGTCTGTGTGTTATGGCAGTAGGTGTAGGCACCGGCTCAGAAATGATGCAGCCAATAGCCATTGTATGTATCGGTGGACTAATCTACGCTACATTAATGACATTATATGTTGTTCCTGCGGCATACTCATTGTTTAACAGAAAAGAGATTAAGGTCATTACAAAGGATGAGCTAGAGGTAACCGACGAATAATAATATGTAAAGCAACACAAAAGCTCCCACCTTGTAGCCACATCGTTACAGGGTGGGAGCTTTTTCGTATTATATTAATTTTAATAAAACTGTAGATAACCTGTCTGTATAATTCATTTTATCCTTTATTACAATTTTCTATTAATCAAGCAACATAGAAACAAGCTTTTCATAGGAAAAAATATCATTTATATAACAAGCATCAAAAAACGCACCAAGATTTTCTTCTGAATATTCTACCTCTTTAGAATAAGCTTTGGTGTTGGCTATTCTGTTTAATAAAGTAAATTCATAATTATTTGCAATCCAGCTGTTAATATCAAAAATATAATTTACAACACAGCTAACAACAGCTAACTTAACCTTTGATACCACATCTTCATCAAAAACAGCTTTTAAAAAATATCTATATATAAAATATACAGCAATATGTTCATACTCATATTGACTTTCAGCATGGTAAGCATCAAATTTTTCATTGCTGTTCATTATGACAGGCAATTTATTTGAAATTTCGGTCAAGCTGTTTTTCCACTGGTCATTGATTGGCTCTAAAGTATTAAGAAACTGTAAAACGTCTTTTACAAATTCTGTTTTATTCAATCCACAATTACTGCCTTTAGAAATTTCTGTTATTATTTCACTACAGAAGTTTTCATCCTTATATTGCCATGATAAATCCTTAATATACCTATATTTTTTCATCTCAATACAGTCCTGTATATCCTCCCCCATTGTCAGCGTCAGGGCAAAACGTTCTAACAACGGAATGTTACGGTTTTGCAGCACAGCTAAAATAGTATCACGAGCCAATATAAGCTGACTAAATAGCTCATTATCATAATTTATATTTTGATTTTCATCATCGGTCTCAAATGTTACAAATTTAACAGGCTCATCATTAGAAAATAACAGTCGACAGCCCTCCTCACAGCACAAGCCAATACCAAGCTCTGTCAAATTATCAAACCATTCATAAAAACGTGGATGGTTTTTGCAAATCTCACACAAATGCTTCTCCCCTAGATTAATAATAACATCACACAAATTTTCATTGTTTAAAAAAGGACACCGTTCATCATTAAGAATAAAGCTAGGTTGAGCTATATTATTTATACATGAGTGTAACCGTTCACCAAAAGAGCCATTTAGACCTTGATAAAAGCTATTGGTTTTATTATCAATATCTATTTCCCACCCGATACAACAATTGTCTGTACAGCCAGAACCAATGCAATTAAAATCCTTATAGAACCAAGGTACTCTATTAACCATAAAAACATTTCCTTATAAATTATAAATTGATATTACGGTAAAACATATAACAAACATCATTTTAAAAGACTTTTTTATGACCGTAATAATTTTATATTACTAAACAACAATTTGCTAAAATTTACTAATAAATTTTCGGTATCTAATCACAGCCGTCAGCCGTACTAGCATATTAGAATATGTGGTGCTTTTGTGTTATCCAGTAGTCGTAAATATTTTTTCATATCCTGAACTGAAACCGCAACACAACCGCCTGTAGGAGCTTGACCGCAATGGAAAAATATAGCGGCACCCCTACCCGCTATTATTGGATAGGTATTGTCCTCTATTACACAGCCATATTCATAATCAACAAACTCTATCATATGTTCCGCACTGTCCCAGTCTTTATTTTCTGTACCGACAACAAGCTGATTATAAAACCTTGACATAGGGTCATCAACCCAGTAGTAATTATCCAAAATTTTAAAGCTGTTTAATCCGGTTTCTGGCTTTTCGTTAAGGTAAAAGGCATCGCCAAGTGAAAACAATCCTATTGGTGTGCAAAAATCCCCTTGTACTATCTCTTGTGTTACTCCGTTGTAGCCAACGTAGCCTGCAGTGTCGCCTATTACCTGCGTCCATTGGCTATCATTATTTTTTTCATACATGGAAACTATGCATTTTTGCCCATTAGACTTAACCGTTACCAGCTGTTCAAAAGTAAGGTCATCTATGCTGTAAGTTGTATTACCCAAAAATGTGTTCAAGCTATTTGATTGATTTGAAAAGCTGGTTGTTTTTTTTGGTGCTACAGAGCTATCCTTGGGGAGAAAACAGGACACAAGCACCACAAATATTACTAATGCTATTACTACAAACAAGAAAATCAGTATTGCTGTCTTTTTATTTTTTATCATTCACAGGTCACTTTCCTTAGCACAAAGCAGCTTTAATATTATAGGTAGGAAATTGATAATATTTATTAATTAATTATATCGTAAGAGTTGTAAAAATTCAATATATAATTGATAGTGCTGACAAAAAGCTTTACAAAACCTTATTTACTTGGTACTATTTATTAAGTGTACCATGAATTTTTACTTATCAGATAAGGAATGATGTTTGAAAATGGCAACTAAAATTAGATATACCTGTGGGGTTATTATGGTATTGTTAATGATAACAGTGGCAGACATAACAAGAGAGTATGAGATAATTTTTCCTGAAATAGCTGCATTAGTTTTAGGTGGCTGGATAGCTGGCAAGCACCCTTGGAGGGTGAATAAAATACAATTTATATTGTTCATGTGTTTAGCGTCAATTTTGGGTATTGTGATGGTAAGGATAGAGATTATTCCACTAATTGCAAAAATACTGATTTCTTTTGCAATATGCGGTGTTGTGTTGATTTTATGTAGGAGTACAATGTTACCAATGATTTCAGCGTGTATTCTTCCTATATTAATGGGTACTGAAAGTATTATTTACCCCATCTCTGTAACCGTTATGGTAATAATAATTGTATTAGTACAGAACTTATTTGAAAAATGTAATCTACGAGATGAACATATTTTCATGCGTAACAAGTCAGCCATGAAGCTAGAAGCAATACGTTGGGGTATGTTATTTATTACTGTTTTGATACTGAGTATTATAGCAATTAAGTTCAATTATATTTTTTTAATTGCTCCACCTTTGATAGTGTGCTTTGCAGAGTTTTCTTATATACATAGCAACGTTAGGAAAAAACCATTAAACACATATGGTCTGATCGTATTATGCTCCGCAGCTGGAGCGTTGAGCAAATATCTCTTTTATTATATGCTAAATCTGCCACTTATAGTTTCTGGTATTGTTATTGTTTTAATTTTGTTCTGCATATACTACAAAACAAAAATGATTTTTCCACCATCAGGTGCTTTGGCTTTACTTCCACTTATTATTAACAATTCAGATAGTATGCTTTCGTACCCTATTCAGGTTGCAATAGGTGGAGGCACTATGATAATAGCTGCTATGATGATTGGAAACATATTAAAAAAATATTCCCATGAAAATCATATAAAAACAATGTGACAAGTGAAAAACGTTTACCACGGTTATGTTACCGTGGTAAACGTTTTTATCTTTTCGTCACAGATGATGTATTTTTTTCCCTAAGATATGTTGATTCTAAATCAGATAGGTGTAGCTTAACCGCAATGGGGTATTTTTCATATGCTTGACTTATAGCAAAGCCACCGCCATCATCAAAACCACCCATATGCCAACGGATAGCCATAGCTTCGTCAATCTTTAATCTCATAAAACGTTCAATCAAAAAAACAGATTTTTCACCATGACCATATGGAAAAACATCGTCAATAGCATAATACGGTTGTTTTTCCCATTTGCCCGTTTCTTCATTCTTTACATTTCTAGTTGATACCTTATAAAACTGTGCTTTGCATAAATCATGGAGCAATGCACATATTGCAAAGCTTTCTGCACTATCCTTTTCATCGTTAAAATGCTTTTCCATCATAACGTCATAAACACTGAGGCTGTGCATTATTAGACCTTGCTCACAGGCACAGTGATACTTACTACTGGCTGGTGCAGTAAAAAAATCGGTTTTTTGCAGCCATCCTAACAACTCCTCACTGCCCTGTCGTGAAACATTTGCACGAAAGATTTCTAAAAACTTTTCCTTATAATCAAACATCTTCTACCCCTTATAATAAATCAGCGTCGTACACAGCTCTCTCCCCACCTACAAACCGTGGTCGAGTTCTGGCACATATTACCCTAGCTTTTCCGATAATGGCATTGTTAACAGCAACAGGTACGGCGGTACGCTTTAGGTGCATACCAATTAGCACACCACCTATATCAATACCAGCCTGTGCCTTGATTTCATCAACAACCACAGGACATTCCAAATTATTATACGTACAGGTAGCGAAAGAACCGCCAGCCTTAGGTTGTGGCACAACGTTTACAACCTCAAGGCCATATTTTCTAGCAGCCTCTTTTTCTATTACGATAGCACGGTTTAAATGCTCACAGCACTGTGCGGCAATATATATGCCCTGCTCCTGCAATAATGGATATATTCCCTCAAAAGTGGCTTTTGCAATATCTGGACTAGAGTTGGTTCCTGGATTATCACCTAGAATTTCGCTGCTGGAGCAACCAACTACTAAAATATCACCCTTTTCCAGTTTAGCAGCTTTTAGCAGGTCACTTACAATTCGTTTAGCATCGCTTGTTATATTTTCTAACATTTGTTAGCACCTTACCTCTATAATATATTTACCTATATTATAACTCATTATTTTCAAATAATCAAATATTAGGTTGTACCTGTACATAATAAAAAAACTCCCATTGACCATATAATACCAATCTGTTATAAGATGGATTATAAAATTAATGGGAGATTATTTTATAGGAACAATCTTGCAATGCTGGCAAACACAATGCAGGCAACGATTCCAATTAACGTTGGTATTACAGCAGCCAGTAAAGTCCATTTTTTACTATTAGTTTCTTTTTTTATGGTCATTAATGTTGTAGAACAAGGCCAATGCATCAAGGAAAACATCATCATACAAATAGCAGTAACCCACGACCAGCCATTATCAACAAACAGCTGTTTCATTTGAACCAAACTATCTAATTCTAAAATACTTCCCTGTGCCATATATGCCATGATTATTATTGGAATAACAATTTCGTTTGCTGGAAATCCCAGTATAAAAGCAATAAGTATTACACCATCCAACCCCATTAGCTGTGCAAATGGATCTAAAAATGCCGCACAATGATTTAGCAAGCTAACATCACCAATATAAATATTTGCCAGTAACCAAATAACTAACCCCGCAGGTGCTGCTACAACTATGGCTCTGCCCAAAACAAATAATGTCCTGTCGAAAATAGAACGTACAATGACCCTGCCAATCTGTGGTCTTCTATAGGGTGGCAGCTCCAATGTAAAAGAGGATGGAACACCTTTTAACAAAGTTTTTGACAGCAAACGTGTTACGCCAAATGTTATTAATACACCTGCCAAAATAACAATGGTCAGCAACAGTGCAGATAATAATGATGAAAAAGCACCCCCAGCAGCACCAATAAAAAACATTGTTAGTATGGCAATCAATGTTGGAAATCTACCATTACAAGGTACGAAATTGTTGGTAAGAATCGCCAACAACCGTTCCCTTGGAGAATCTATTATACGACAGCCAACAACGCCCGCTGCATTACAGCCAAATCCCATACACATAGTAAGAGCCTGCTTGCCACAGGCACAGCAACGTTTAAAGGGCTTATCTAAATTATATGCAACTCGTGGCAGATAGCCTGCATCCTCAAGCAAGGTAAACAAGGGGAAAAATATGGCCATTGGTGGCAGCATAACAGATACAACCCATGCCAAAACACGGTACATTCCCAATACTAAAATTCCGTTTAGCCATTCTGGAGCATGAATATAATTAAAAAAATCTGTTAGTCTGTCCTGAAACCAAAACAATCCGTCAGCAATTAGCTGTGATGGGTAATTGGCCCCTGCTATGGTAATCCAAAAAATAAAGGCAAGCAGAAGAAGCATAACTGGATAGCCTGTTGCTCTACTTGTTAATATTTTATCTATTTTTCTATCAGAAACACTATATTTATTTTTTTCATATGTAACTGCGTTGTCGCACACTCGCTCTGCCAAATTAACTAATGCAGTAACAATCATATCTTTAAATTTATCTGACGTAATTCCTGCTTGTGCCAGCATTTTATGTGCTTTCTCTAATGCTATAAACAGCTCTGGACTTTTCAAGAAATCCTCACCAAAGTATGAGTTAATTTCCTGTACAAGGGATTCGTCCTCATCTAACAGTTTTAAGCTTAACCATCGACTGTTTAATTTATTTAAAGATTTCTTTCTTACTATTGGTTCAATAATTCCAATGGCTTCTTCAATTATTTCTGGATATTGTATCTGTAAGGGCGAATTTTGTGTTGTATTACCAGTCACTTTATCTAAGGTATTCATTAGCACAGAAAGGCTCTTTGTTTTTCGTGCAACCGTACTAACAACAGGTACTCCCAATCTTTTAGATATTGCAGTCAGGTCAATGGTAATGTTTTTTCGTTTAGCTTCATCCATTAAATTTACGCAGACAATCACCTTTTTAGAAATTTCTATGGTTTGTAAAACAAGATTTAAATTTCTTTCCAGACAAGTTGCATCACATACAACGACAACAGCGTCAGGATCACCGAAGCAAATGAAATTTCGTGCTACCTCCTCTTCAGCGGAATGAGCCATAAGTGAGTAGGTTCCAGGAATATCTACCATAACATACGACTGGTTTTTTGTAGAACAATAGCCCTGAGCGTTAGCAACAGTTTTTCCCGGCCAATTACCGGTATGCTGATTCATACCGGTTAGTCCGTTAAAAACTGTACTTTTACCTACATTTGGGTTACCAGCTAAAGCAATAACCTTATCGCTTTTTCTTTGCTTTTTAATTTCAAGACCAGAATCTACCGCCTTAATTCCTAACGAACTGTTTGTCAAGCCCATTTTTCTGTTCCTCCTTGACAGGAGTCTATCAGAATATTTTTACAATCATCTGAACGTATTGCAATTACTGCACCTCGAATTAGGAAAGCTGATGGATCGCCCCCTGGGCTGCGACCTAAGCACTCTATATGTGTATTTTCAACTAATCCAATATCCAGCAACCGCCTTCTCATACTTCCTGAAGAATTAAGTGCACTTACAATCCCACGCTCACCTGGTTTTATATCATTTAAATTATAATATCTATTCATAGTGTTATCGCCCTTCGAATAAAGTTAGGATAAGGAAACTTTCTACTGATAGAATATTCAGGTGTAATAGAAAGTGTTACATATATATTTAAGGGAGTATAGCAATGAATAATGCAGATGAATTTTATACAATAAAAGGTTATCAGCTAAACCAACATATAGGCTTAACCAGTGCAATGGAGGACTATCTAGAGATGATTTATCGTATGCTTCAGCATAGTCAACAGGTCAGAGTTAATGAGCTGTCTAAAAGTCTGCACGTAAAGCCGTCATCTACTTCAAAGATGGTTCAACAATTAAGTGATTTAGGCTACATACAAGGAAAAAAGTATGGTGTTATTGCTATTACTGACAAGGGTGAGGATTTAGGTAGATATTTATTACACCGTCACAATATCATCCATGATTTTTTACGGTTACTAAATCATTCTGATACTGAATTGGAGGAGGCAGAAAAAATTGAGCATTTTCTAAGTAAAAGAACAGTGGAAAACCTAAATAATCTAACTAATACATTAATCGCAAATAAAATATTTAACTTGTAACAGATATGAACAACTTACCCTTTACCTACTTGGCAATTTGGTAATTGACGGTGACTCACCGCCATCCTACTACAATACCGTACATGCCCTTTGACATATGGCGTTTTGATTATTCAAAGCTGTGCCTATTGGCTGTGTGTTTCCCACTACTAGGGAAAACTAGGGGACCTTAATCCATTAAGCTTACGCCAATTCAGGGCAAACCAAAAAAAATCAGGTGATAGCGAAATTACTATCACCTGATTAATATTTTTATGTTTCTAATTTTTGAGAACTATTTATAAGCGATTTACATTTAAGTTAGCTGCAAACAAGCTTAATATTAAACCTCAACTGTCCAACCCATTGTATCTTCTATTTTACCCCATTGGATTCCTGTTAAGTTATCGTACAATTTTTGAGTAATTTCACCTATTTCGCCATTGTTAATTGACATCACCTTATCGCCCCATTTTAGCTCACCAATAGGAGAAATAACAGCAGCTGTACCTGAACCAAAGGCCTCCTGAAGCTTGCCATCGTCATATGCCTTGGCAACCTCGTCAATAGATAGATGACGTTCCTCAACCTCATATCCCCATGAACGCAATAACTCAATAGAGGACATACGTGTTATACCTGATAAAATTGAACCCTGTAGACTAGGAGTAATAATCTTATTATCAATAATGAAAAATACATTCATTGTGCCAACCTCTTCAATGTACTTTCTTTCCACACCGTCTAGCCACAGAACCTGTGTATATCCCAGCTTTTCAGACTCATCCTGAGCTTTCAGTGAAGCAGCGTAGTTACCAGCGGTTTTTGTAAAGCCCATACCACCTCTAACGGCACGAACATAGTTCTGCTCAACGTAAATTCTAACTGGGTTTAGTCCCTCTGGATAATAAGCACCAACTGGTGAACAAATAACAGCAAATGTTAAATGATGTGCAGGATGTACACCAACAGCAGCATCTGTAGCAAATATAAAAGGACGCAGGTACAGTGATGTACCCTCAGCAGTAGGAATCCATGGCTCTTCTATTTCTACAAGCTTCTTTATTGCCTCAACACAGAAGGCCTCGTCAACCTGTGGAATACACAAGCGTTCATTAGACACGTTTAATCTAGCCATATTTTTCTCAGGTCTGAACAATAATGTTTTGCCATCAGCATTTTTGTAAGCCTTCATACCCTCAAAAACTTCTTGACCGTAATGCAGGCACATAGCAGCAGGTGACAGCTCAAAAGGTCCAAATGGGACAATTCTTGGGTTATGCCAACCCTCGCCCTTATCATAGTTCATTACAAACATATGGTCTGTGAATATTTTACCAAATCCCAAAGAACCTTGGTCTGTTGGTTTTTGTTTTGGATTTTTTGTTAGTTCAATTTTAATCTGTTCCATTATTTATACCCCTCAGTTAAATTTACTAAATTTTGCAATTTTTATTTTATCACTTATTATTGCATTTTGCAAGCTACCACAACAAATACTGCAAAATTGTTATTCTATCATCACTTTTTTCATATCCTTAGGCAAATCAGCAGAAAGAAAGATTTCTTTTTCTGTTACCGGATGCAGAAAACCCACTTCACCGCAATGCAATGCCTGTCTATTAATTGCTTTTAAGCTACCGCCATACATATCATCACCAGCCAAAGGATAGCCAATGTATGACATATGCACCCTAATTTGATGTGTCCTGCCCGTTTCTAATTTAATAGCTAACAATGTATGATTGCTGCTAAATTTTATTGGTTTATAGTGGGTTATTGCTGTTATACCACAAACGCCTGCTTGTCGCTGGATTGTATGGCCTTCCTTCAAGGCTATTTTTGCATTAACTGTACCTTCGACCTTTAGCTGTCCATCACAAATAGCATAATAGGTTTTATCAATATTTTTCCCTAAAATAGCCGCAGCATATTTATTTTTAGCAATGACCACCAGCCCTGTAGTATCACGGTCCAATCTGTTAATTGCACGAAAGGTTCGTATTTCGGATTTTGACTGCATATAATAGGCAACACCATTTGCTAATGTATCTGTAACATGGTTATGTGTTGGGTGGACAGGCATATATGGTGGCTTATTAATTACCATTAAATGCTCATCCTCATAAATAATGTCTAAATCCATTTTTATAGGAATTATATCGTTCCTGTCAGCTGGCAAATTAATCACAACTTCATCACCGTTATACACTTTATCAATGGCTCTTATATGCTCCCCATTACAGGTAATTCCTAATGGAGTTTGTTTTAGCTTAATTAGCATACGAGTTGAAACACCGCAGTGATTTTTCAAAAAGTCCTTTACAGTTATGTCATTATGATTTTTTGTGACCTGAAAAGTTATATTTGTATTATTCATAAACCCCACACTACTTTCCCAAAAGAATACTAATTAACAAAATCACAAAAACCTCTGCTAAAAAAATAGCTGGTATTCCAATCATGAATTTTAATTTTCTAGTTTTATGTCTAATAATATGCATGGTTATATACATTCCCACTGCCCCGCCAAATGCAGACACTAACAGTAACGTAGCCTCTTTAACTCGCCAGCCATGGTGAACTGCTCTATATTTATCAAGGATTGTTATTATTACAGCAAACAGGTTAACAGCAATTAAATATGTAATGATTATAGTTATATGCCAAGGCAGTTCCATAAATTAGCTCCTTTTGTAATAAATGAAGTGATATTTGCTTATATATATAGCAAGATAAAATCAAGGAAAGGATTAATAATAAAATGGTTTATCGAATAAAAATTAAGTCACCATTTGTAGTAGCTGTTTCATTGTTGCTGGTTACTGTAATTTTATCAATAATAATAACAGGAAACAATGGTCAACAGAAAAAAGCCCTTGATGCCAACCAAGCTTCAATATCTACAGAGCTAACACAATTTCAACCTGTTAATGGGGAATATAAAAAGCACAGCGGGGATATGCAGGCTGTTTGGGTGTCATACCTATCCCTGTCATTGAAGGATGATTTCAGCGAACAAGCTTTCAAGGAGAATTTTGACAATATAATAAAAACAGCAAAGGAACATAAAATTAATACCTTAATAGTCCATGTGCGTCCATTTGGTGATGCTTTATATCCATCTAAATATTATCCTTGGTCACATATTTTAACAGGCACACAAGGAAACGACCCAGGGTATGACCCACTAAAATACATGATAGAAGCCACACATAACGCTGGTTTGGAGTTTCAAGCATGGATAAATCCTTTGCGAATAAAATCCAAGGATATACCAAAGACCCTGTGTGACAGCAGTTTATTTAATAAATGGAACAAGGAGGATAAAACAAAGGACTATGTTTTATCCTATGAGGATGGTTATTACTTAAATCCAGCCATAGACGAGGTAAGAGAAACAATTATTAATGGTGTTCAAGAAATAGTAGAAAACTATGCTGTAGATGGAATACATTTTGATGATTATTTTTATCCCACAGAAGACAGCTCCTTTGATAAAACCTCATATAAGGCATATTTAGATAGCCTAGATGACGAGTGTGTTCCACTGACGCTAAACGACTGGAGATGTGCTAATATAAACAAATTAATTGCTGGGGTTTATGGAAAAATTCACTCTATAACAAATAACGTAGAGTTTGGGATTTCTCCACAATGTAACATAAATAATGATATTAATATGGGTGCCGATGTGTACTCCTGGTGCAGCACCTATGGATACATAGATTATGTCTGTCCACAGCTATATGTAAATTTTGACCACGCACTTTTACCATTTAACACAACAGCTGACAAATGGAAAAAATTAATAACCAATGACAAAATAAAATTTTATATAGGGTTAGCTGTGTATAAGGCAGGCAGTGATGTAGATGATGGCACATGGGAAAAATCTAATGATATATTAAAGCAAGAAATAGAATATGGAAAAGAAATTGGCGTAGATGGATTTATGCTATATGACATTGAATATCTGGTTAAAGAACAAACACAAAAAGAAGTGGAAAATGTTATGTCTGTTTTAAATTAACTCTCCTATACATTTAGACGCTGTTACATTTGTAATCTTAATCCTTCGTATTTCACCGCCAATAGGCTCATTCGTCTTTACCACAACAGGTGTGTAGTTCCTTGTATAGCCATCAAAGGTTCCCTCGTGTGGCGTTTCAAATAAAACCTCTTCCACCCTGCCTATTTGATTATGCAGCGATTGAATTCTGGTTTCATCAGTTATAGCTATCATTTTTACAGAACGTTTTTTCTTTGTTATTTCATCCACCTGATTAGGTGCTTTATCAGCAACAGTACCAGGGCGGCGTGAATATTCAAAAACGTGTGCCTTATCAAAGGCTACCACCTTAGCGAACTCTAAGGATTGGTTAAACTCCAAATCAGTTTCACCAGGAAAGCCAACCATTATATCTGTTGTTATGGTACAGTTATCAAACGCATTCCTTAGATTGTTGACTATTTCCAAATAATCAGCGGTGTTATAATGTCTGTTCATACGTTTAAGTGTTTCATCACAGCCACTTTGTAACGACAGATGGAACTGTGGGCAAAGCTTATCCATTTTTGATATTCTATTAATAGTGTTAATGTCCATCCGCTCAGGCTCCAATGAGCCAAGACGCACCCTCTCAATACCGTCCACACTACAAGCAGCCTCAATAGCATCTGCTAAATCCATATTAAGCTCTTGACCATATGCTGATAAGTTTATCCCCACCAATACAATCTCCTTGTAGCCGCTGTCAGCTAGTCTTGTAAGCTCCTCTAATATGCTGTCCAATGATTTTGAACGTACCCTGCCACGGGCATAGGGAATAATACAATATGAACAAAAGCGGTTACAGCCATCCTCTATTTTAACAAAGGCACGGGTACGTTCGTTAAAGGTTGAAACTATCATAGGTTCAAAAGCATCATCCTTGGAATGGTCCGATACATCTATAATTCTTTGTGGATTTAGCAAATACCTTTCAATAGCTGGTAAAAGCTTACCTCTATTGCGATTGCCAAGTATTATGTCAGCATCACCAAGGCGTATATCATTAGGAAACGCTTGGGATAAACAGCCAGTTAATATAATTATACAATGTGGGTTTTCTCTGCGAACCCTATGCAGCAGCTTAACTGCCTTACTATCGCTGACAGAGGTTACTGTACAGGAGTTAATCACAACAATATCTGCTAAATTTTTATCATCAATATGTGTATAGCCAGAATTAATAAGTTTTTCGTGCATAATTTGTGATTCGTACTGGTTAACCTTACAACCAAGTGTTATAATGTAGAATTTCATAAATAATTTATCTCCAAATATAGAATAATTTGTCAAAATCCTTTGAACAATCATAGAATATGTTAAGCAATTCGTTGAAGAATTTAGCTTATTTCGTTTTTTAGTTGACCTTCTCAAACCTAAGTGGTAAGATAATACACGATAATTATAGGTATTGGAGGAAGTAAAATGTATAGCACAACTATTTCTATTCCTAATATTGACGCTGCAAAAAATTTTGTAGACGTTATGGGAAAATACAACGGTTTTTTTATGCAGATTAAAAGTGAGAATCTTACTATTGACCCTCACTCAATCATGGGTGTGTTAAGCCTAGACTTAACAAAAAAACTAACTTTGGAAACAGACGAAAATTATCCACAGGAATTTATTAGTGACATCTCTTTGTTTGTTGTCGAACCAGAAGACTAAGCTTGAATTAAGTATAAATTCAACCTAGATAAAAGTCAATGATTAATGTGTTATCCCTTGTAATTGCTATATCAACAGTTATATCCGTAACATAATTCATTACAAAAGCCAACGTACATAAATTGTATGTTGGCTTTTTGTTTATATATTATGTATTATTATACTAATCTATTTTTTTGCCATTCATCTTTACTATTTTACCTGGATTACCAACAACTGTACAGTTATCTGGTATATCCTTTGTGACAACAGCACCAGCACCTATTTTACAGTTGTTTCCTACATGAATACCACCGATAACCTTAGCACCAGCAAAAATGTCAACATTATCACCGATGGTAGGTATATCTATTCCATTAATCTTTTTACCTCTGCCAATAGTAACCTGCTGATAAACAGAACAATTTTCACCTATCCTGTTTGCAAACACAATGGTACTGTACCCATGATAGATTATAAATCCCCCACCAATTTCGCTGTCAATTTCTATTTGCTTCATAGGTTTATAGAAAATTTTTAGAATTTTTGAGTATGAACGATTGTAGTGAGAAACACGATTATAAAAAAGATTTCTAAAAGCTGCATTACGACGTAACAATTTACGCAGCATATAATTATAGGTTTTATCGGTTGTACCGTAATTACGAATGATATCCTGTGTAACAGTAGCTTTATTTGACATCTTATTATAAATAATTACTGCTGGGGTTGAACGAATAAAATGAATTGCTCGTAAAATCAAAATCGTTTTCTCCTAATATATAATAAACTTCACAAAATCAACTATTTTTATCTACCTGATGAAATGTTTTTAGATTGCCGGTTTTGTTGCTTCGTTTATCAAGCTCTGCCAATACATCCTCTAGCTGTATACCTTGATTAACCATCATAACCATTATGTGATACATTAAATCAGATATTTCTAAAACAGTTTCCTTATTATCATTGTTCTTAGCAGCAATTATTGTTTCACTGCACTCCTCACCGCACTTTTTAAGAATTTTATCCAAGCCCTTATCAAATAAATAGCATGTATAAGAACCCTCAGCTGGATTGTTTTTTCTTTCCAAGACAGTGTTGTATAATTCTTGTAATACATCGTTGCTCATATTATGTACTCCTTAATAATATATATTATTTTAATTTTGTAAAAAAGCAGGTATGGTTACCTGTATGGCAAGCAGCACCTGTTTGTTCTACTATAATTAAAAGGGTATCATCATCACAGTCACCAAATATTTCAACAACCTTTTGTAAATGACCAGATGTAGCACCCTTGTTCCAAAGCTCCTGACGTGAACGGCTAAAAAACCAAGTATAGCCTGTTTCAAAGGTTTTCTCCATAGATTGTCTGTTCATATATGCAAGCATAAGAACCTCACCTGTGGATTTTTCTTGAATAACCGCAGGTATCAGCTCACTTTTTTTAAAAAACTTTTCGTAATCCATTTACACTTCTTCTCCGTTAATAAACTTTTTCTCTGAACGATAACCTAGCTCAACAGCAGCCGCTAAATCTAGGTCACCTGTGTATATTGCTCTGCCTGTGATAGCACCATAAACGTTCAGTGCTGAAATATTCATAATATCCTTTAGGCTGGCAACACCACCGCTGGCGATTATGTTACAAGAAACGCTGTTCATCAAATCATCTAATTGACCTAGATTTGGTCCTGACAGCATACCGTCCTTAGAAATGTCTGTAAAAATGATATACTGTACACCGATGTCCTCCATACGCTTAGCCAGTTCAATATAGTCAACATGAGATTGGTCTAACCAACCTTCTGCACATACTAAACCGTCCTTAGCATCTATGCCAACGGCTATTCTGCTGCCATATGTTTTAACAGCGGCCTTTACAAAGGCTTGATCCTTTATAGCTGCAGAGCCTAGGATAACACGGCTAATCCCGTTACCTAAATAAGCATCTACTGCTTTCATATCCCGTATGC
>CZCA01000086.1_pt1 | contig 55461 bp, 38 predicted proteins | sample 591981 | NCBI WGS metagenome assembly CZCA01 (sample SAMEA3556810, study PRJEB10932) | anaerobic digester metagenome | reverse complement strand
GCCCGGTGCGGCGCGGCCAGCCGGTCACGGTGACGGTGAGCGCCGCCCAGGAACTGAGCGATGCCCTGACCTACTCCTTTGACTGGACGAGCGACGGGACGTTCGACATCATCGACCAGGCTGGGAACAGCGCGGCGACGAGCTATCCGAACACGGGCGTCTACACGACGACGGTGCGCGTGCGCGACGCTGACGGCGGGGAAGCGACAGCCACGACGGTGATCACAGTGACGCCACAACTGCTCAGCGCCACGGCGACCAACACCAGCCCGGTGCGGCGCGGCCAACCGGTCACGGTGACGGTGAGCGCCGCCCAGGAACTGAGCGATGCGTTGCTCTACGGCTTTGACTTTGACAACAATAACATCTTTGAGGTCGTCCAGCCCGGCGCTAGTGCAGCGACCAGCTTTGCAAGCACGGGCGTCAAGACCGTGAACTTCGGCGTCGCGGACAGCGATGGCGGCCTCGTAACCGGCGCAACGGCTATCACCGTGACGCCGCAGCTCCTGACGCTGGTCGGTGTGAGCAACAGCGGGCCTGTGCTGCGCAACCAGCCGGTGACAGTCAATGTGACGGCCACGCAAGAGCTGAGCGATCCGCTGACTTACTCCTTCGATTGGGAAAACGACGGTGTTTACGATGTCGTCGATCAACCGGCGACCAGCGCGACGACCAGCTATCCAACCATCGGTGAGCGCGTTGTGAAAGTGCGTGTGCGCGATGGCGATGGCGGCGAGGTCACCGGCACGACCACTGTCCAGGTAGGGGCGCAGATCATCCAGATCACAGCTGTGAACAGCAACGCACCCGTGCGGCGCAATCAGCCCGTCACGGTGACGGTCACCGCCGTGCAACAGTTGAACGACGTGCTGCTCTACTCCTTCGACTGGAACAATGACAACGTCTACGAGGTCGTGGATCAGACCGCCAATAGCGCATCGACGAGCTACGCCGCGACAGGAAACAAAACGATCCGTGTGCGGGTGCGCGATCAGCAGAACAGCGTGGCCAGCCAGACGGCAACGCTGCAGATTATGCCGCAAACCCTGACGATCAACGCCGTCACCAACAGCAGCCCGGTGCGTCGTGGCCAGAGCGTACAAGTGACGGTGAACGCAGTCCAGGAGCTGAGCGACGCGCTGCGCTATTCGTTCGACTGGGATAACAACGGCGTCTACGAGATCGAGAACCAGGCCAGTCCTAGCGCCAGCACCAGCTATGCGACGACCGGTAGCAAGACGGTGGGCGTGCGCGTGGTCGATGCCGATGGCGGCGTGGCGACAGGTGTGACGACGATCACCGTCACGCCGCAGACGCTCAGCGCCACGGCGACGAACAGCGGGCCGGTGCGTCGTGGCCAGAGCGTACAGGTGACGGTGAACGCAGTCCAGGAGCTGAGCGACGCATTGCGCTATTCGTTCGACTGGGATAACAACGGCGTCTACGAGATCGAGAATCAGGCCAGTCCTAGCGCCAGCACGAGCTATGCGACGACCGGTAGCAAGACGGTGGGCGTGCGCGTGGTCGATGCCAATGGCGGCGTGGCAACGAGTGTGACGACGATCACCGTCACGCCGCAGACGCTCAGCGCCACGGCTACGAACAGCGGCCCGGTGCGTCGTGGTCAGAGCGTCCAGGTGACAGTGAACGCAGTCCAGGAGCTGAGCGACGCGCTGCGCTATTCGTTCGACTGGGATAACAACGGCGTCTACGAGATCGAGAATCAGGCCAATCCTAGCGCCAGCACGAGCTATGCGACGACCGGTAGCAAGACGGTGGGCGTGCGCGTGGTCGATGCCGATGGCGGCGTGGCGACGGGTGTGACGACGATCACCGTCACGCCGCAGACGCTGACCCTGGTCGCCGTGACCAACAGTGGCCCCGTACAGGTGGACGCTCCGGTGCAGGTGACAGTTGACGTGACCCAGGAACTGGGCGACGCGCTGCGCTATTCGTTCGACTGGGATAACAACGGCGTCTACGAGATCGAGAATCAGCCCGAGAACAGTGCGACGACGAGTTATGCTACCGCCGGGCTGATGGTGGCGGCGGTGCGCGTGGTCGATGCCGACGGCGGCGTCATCACTGGCACGACCCTCATCGAAGTCACCACTGTCGGTGGTGGCAGCGGATTGGAGTTTGTGTATATGCCGATCATCAACAGGTAGGCGCGATGCTGCCACTACGGATCGCGCTGGATGCTGACCTGAAAGCGCGCTGGGGCGCCGAAATTGCGTGGAGCTGGCGCCAACTGTTGACAGCGCTGGGGTATGCGTGGGTCGAGGTTGCTCCAGACGCACCGTGCGACATTGCCTATATGCATCACATGCCTGTAGCGGCGTCAACGTCGACGCCGCTACAGGCGCGCATGGTGATTCTGGCCGATCCAGCGCGTTGGGCGAACCCGACAGGCTGCCAGCTGGCGCAACTTCACCGCAATGCTATGCCCGCCGGCTTGCGCTTTGCCGACGATGTTGCGTCGCTCGCTGCGCCAACCGTGCGCGACGGTGTTATCTGGCTGCAGCGTGATGTGATCTTCGACTACTTCTGGCTGGCGACGGGCCAGGAAGAGGTGCACTGGCCGCAGGACGCTCACGGCTTCTTCACATTGCCCGACGCGTGGCTGGCGCAACGGGCGCTGGAAGCGGCGCCGGCCTCCGCCATCGTCGAGGCATTGGGGGCGCTGTGGCAAGAGTATGGCCTGGGCGCACCATTACCACGTTGGCCGCAGGGCAAACGCGCCGCCGCCGCCATCACCCACGACGTGGATTACCCAGAGGTAATCCGCTGGCTAGAGCCGCTGCGCATCGTGCGGCGTCAGGGGAGTCGAGGTTTTGGTCCGGCGTGGGAAGTGCTGACAGGACGGCGCACGCATTGGGCCTTTCCACAATGGATGGACTTCGAGACGCGTTACGGCGTGCGGTCGGCCTTCTACTTTGTGGCGCGGCAGGGATCGCTCATCGAATATGCGCGCGGCACACCCGATCCCTTCTACGACGTGACCGCGCCGCGCTTCCGCGCCCTCTTTCGCACCTTGATCGAGGGTGGTTGGGAGGTGGGGATGCATGCCAGCTATCTGGCCTATGCCGCGCGTGAACGCTTTGCGGGCGAAAAGCAGCGGCTGGAGCAGGCGGCGGGCGCACCTGTGGTCGGCAACCGCCATCATTACTGGCATCTGAACCCTACCGACCCGACCGCAACGCTACAGTTGCACGCCGACATTGGGCTGCTGTACGATACATCGCTGACGCATGACCGGTATCTTGGCTGGCGACGCGGCGTCACCACGCCCTTCTATCCCCTGGCTACGCGCACACGCAGAGAGATCGGCGTCGTACAATTGCCGGTGGCGTGGATGGATGCACAACTGGCGCAGCGCACTGACTTGACCCAACCGCAGCGCGACGCGATGGTGTGTGAACTGGTGGAGCTTGTCGCTGCACAGCAGGGGCTGTTTGTCGCCAACGTGCATGACTACGTGTTCGATGAGGTGCTTTTCCCCGGCTGGCTGGCCACGCTGCGGGCAGCGCTGGAGCGTATTGTGGCGCGCGGCGACTTCTGGGTGGCGACGCCTGTGGCTATTGCCCGGCACTGGTCGGATCGCTATCGGCGCCTGTTGTCTGACAGCATTGGGCTTACGGAAGGACGCTAACACATGGCGCAATCGACGGCGCAGGGCATGGAAACGGTGACGGGGCGTCCCGTCAGTGGCGTGGTCAGCGTACAGGCAGGCGTGCGGCTCCTGGGCATCGACGCACTGCGCGGGCTTGCCATTGTCGTGATGGCGCTGGATCACGCGGCGGCGTCGGTGTTAGTCAGCCTGCAGGCAGAGAGCTACGGTGGCCTCACGCCGCAACTGGGCAACTGGCCATCGTGGGTGCTGGGGCTGTTCACCAACCTGGCGTCGCCGACCTTCTGGTTTTTGGCTGGCGTCAGCATGACGCTCTATGCTCAGGGGCGGCGCAAAAAAGGCGACAGCAATTGGGACGTCACCCAATTCTTTCTGATCCGGGCTGGTGTGCTGGCGATGCTCGATCTCACCATCGCCTGGCTGGCCTGGCGCGGGGGTACACCTTATACGCACGTTCTGCTCAGCATTGGCGTCAGTATTGCGTTGGTCAGTCTGTTGCGCTTATTGCCGACGGCCGTGCTGACAGTAGTCGGCCTTATCTGGCTGGTCGCGTATCAACTGGCGTTGCCGGGGCTGACAGCGCAGCTCAATCAGGGCGTTGATTACTGGCAGGCGCTGTTGGTCTACTTCAGCTACACAACCTTCCCGGCGACCGAATTTTCGATCCTGGGCTGGGGCAGCCTGATTGCGTTGGGTTGCGCGTTTGGCACAGTCGTACGGAGACCCTGGTTTCAGTCCTCGCGCCATTGGGTGCTGATGGGCGGGGGGCTGTTGGCGCTCTTTGTTCTGCTGCGCGTGTGGGGTGGCTTTGGCGACTTGTGGCGCTATGATGCATCGTTGCCGCCCTATTACTGGCTCGTGATGAACAAGACGCCGCCAAGCCTTACCTTTTTGCTCTTCAACCTGGGGTTGGCGGCCTGGGTCTACGCATTATTTCTTGCCCGGTCGAGCTGGCTGCAGGTGCGCCCCTTTGCCTGGCTGGTGACATTGGGGCAGGTGTCGCTCTTTGCCTTTGTGATCCATCTGGTCATCTACGGCGGATTGGGGCGGCTGGTGGGGCTGTTGCCGGTGCAGGGGCCGGGTGTGGTGCGGGCGGTGATCGTGTGGCTGATCGGGCTGGCGATCTTGATCCCGCTCTGTACATGGTATCGCAGCTACCGCCGGGCGCGACCGAACACGCTATTGCGCTACCTGTAATGCGTCACCACAGGGAGGCGTGCGGAGAGTACTGAGAGATGATGCGTGCATTGCTGTTTGGTCTGATTTTTATTCTGCCGCCATTTGTGAAGCCCTGGGTGCTGCGGCGCGTTTGTGGGGCGCGGGTGGGTCGACATGTGTCGATCGGCTGGTTTGCCAGCATTGCCGCCCGCGAGATCGAGTTGGGCGACTACGCTGCCGTGCGTGCAGCGACGCTGATCCGGCTCGACGGCGCGTTTCGATTGGGGCGGCAGAGCGAGATCTCCAATTTTTGTCTCATCTACGGTGCGTCCGACCTGGAGATCGGCGACCAGTGTTACATCGGGCCGCAATGTCTGCTCAACTGCGATGAACCGGTGCGCATGGGCTATTACTCGGCGCTGGGGCCGCGGTCGACGGTCTTCACGCACGGCTCGTTTTTGCCCTTCACGCAGGGCTACTGGGTCAAGCTAGCGGGGGTGAACATCGGCAGCTATGTCTGGTGTGCAGCGGGCGTCTTTCTGCATCCAGGCGTGGAGATCGGCGACGAGTGTTTTGTCAACTCGCGGTCGGTCGTTACGCAGTCGATCCCGCCCGGCTCCGTGGTGGAGGGTAACCCGGCGCGCATCGTGCAGCCGATGGACGCCGTGCGGCGCAAAATGTCGCCGCGGCGCGTCGATGCCGCGCTACAGCAGGTGTTGCGCGACTTTGCGCGGATTACGCTGGAGCGAGAGATGGGGATTCGTGAGATCGAGCGGGCGCCGAATCGGCTGGCGTTTACGTGGAACGGGCAGCGCTATGTCGTCGCCATTGTACCGTCCACGACTGCGGCGGCGGAAGCGCTTCCCCAAGCTGCTCCGGGCGAGATCATCGTCTATCTTGCTAATCTACCAGAGCATCGACCACCGCCAGATCTGCTGTGGCTCGACGCCACCAATCTACGCGCACGGGCGACCAATGACCCTGTCCACGAAGCGTTGCGGATTTTTATGCAACGGTATTACGGCATGCGCTTCACATTATGAATAGTGGAAGTGTAGTGCCGCCGAGATTTGTCAGACAGATGTAAGGGCATACTTTGCGTGCGCATGGTAAACTACAGCCATGCGAATTGTGTTGCCTGTCCACCATTTCCCACCGCGTTATTCGGCTGGAGCCGAACTGTACACCTATCGACTGGCTCGCTGGCTACTTGAACACGGGCATGAAGTTGAGGTCATCACCATCGAAGCCATTGACTGCGGAAGTTCGACGCAGATTAATGCCAAGCATGATTGGTATGATGGCATTCCTGTCTGGCGGTTGAGTTTTAACCTGATAGCGGCGCCGCAACGCCGACTATGGGAGTTTGACAACGAGTTGCTGGGCAAGTGGTTTGATGACTATTTTGAGCGCCAACGACCTGACCTGGCGCACTTTCAGGCGGGCTATCTGCTTGGCGTAGCGCCGCTCTTTGCCGCTGCCGGGCGCCAGATTCCTACGCTGCTGACCCTCCATGACTACTGGTACCTCTGTCCGCAGCACACGTTGCAGCGTAGCGACGGTGCTCTCTGCGCCACAGTTCCAGACGACCCGGCGGTTTGTGCGCGCTGCCGCTTATGGGGAAATGAGCCTTATGCGCGCGTGGGGTACAGGTTGCCCCCCACCTTGCGCCGGCTGATAGAAAACTTGCCGGTCGGCGCCGACAGCAAGTTAATGAAGTTGCGGCGCGAACGTCTGCGAGCTGCGCTGGCGTCTGTGGCGATGGTCATTGCGCCGTCCCAATTCATGCGTCGTCAGATGCAGCATCTCGTTGCACCAGATCGGCTTGTGTTTTCACGCATTGGCATCGATACGACGCAGCTAAACCAGCTGGTGAAGCGCGGAGGGGATACAGTGCGTTTTGGTTATCTTGGCCAGGTTGCGCAACACAAAGGCGTGCATGTCCTGGTCGATGCCTTTCAGAGATTGAGCGTTGAAACGCAATCGGCGGAACTCCATATTTGGGGAGGCGACGAGGCGAGTCCTGCTTATGGTCAACGCTTACGCAAAGTAGCACAAGACAATCCACAGATCGTTTTTCATGGTCGCTATGACAATCGCCGTCTGCCAGAGATTCTTGAGGGATTTGACTATCTGGTGGCGCCTTCGGTGTGGTATGAGAATTGTCCTTTGACGATTCTCGAGGCCTATGCCGCCAGCATCCCGGTAATCTGCTCGGATCATGGCGGTCTGGCTGAGTTGGTTGAGCCGGGTAAGGACGGCCTGATTTTTCGTCCTGGAGACGCTGCGGATTTGGCACAGGCGATGCAGCGCGTTGTGGATGATGCGGATCTGAATCGTCGTCTTCAGGAGGGAGCAAGACAGCGGAACGTACTCGACATAGACGGAGAGATGCAAAATCTTATGCAGTTGTACGCTGCAGTTGTTCAGCATAGAGAAGGTGTAGCAGCTGAGTATGTCTAGATTCTCCAGAACGGTGGCGCGCAACTCTGCGTTTGGCATGGCCGCCCACGTTGCAATCAAAGTCGTTTCCTTCCTGTTCACTGTTCTGGTTATCCGCCAGTTGGGCGCGGAAGTGTACGGTCAGTATGCGGCGGTGCTGGCGTTCGGCGCTGTCTTTGTCTTTTTTGCGGATCTGGGCCTCAGCGCCTATACCGTGCGCGAGGTGGCGCGGCTGCGCGACCGTCCGGACGGCAAGCAGGAGATTGAGCGGCTTTTCGGCAGCGTGTTGGGGCTGCGCTTTCTGCTCTCACTCGGCGCAGCGGCGGCGATCATCACGACCGCCTGGTTGACGGGCCGCCCGCCCGAAATGATCGTCGGCGTGGCGCTTGGCACGATTGGGCTGATCATGTACAGCGTGCAGGGCGCGGCAGAATCGGTGTTGGCAGGGCATGAGCGGCTCGACATTGCTGCCGGAGCGCAGGTGGTGCATCAGGTCACCTTTGTGCTGCTTGGCGCGCTGGCGTTGATCTTGGCAACTGGCTACTACGGGCTGATCTTCGCTAATCTGGTTGGGATTCTGTTGATGACCGTACTTTGTTGGCAGGGCATTCGCAAGCTGGGCGTGCAACCTTCGCTGCCGACGCCTGGTTGGTGGCCCGCACTGTTGCGCGCCAGCATTCCTTTTGGCGTCATCGGCTTCACGCTTGGACTTTCCTACAAGTTCGACACCATTCTGCTCAACATCCACCAGGGCGACGTGGTGACCGGCTATTACAACTCGGCGTACAACCTGATCTTCTCGGTGTTGGTCATCTCGAATGTCGTGAATACAGCCCTCTATCCGTCGCTCTCGCGGCAGTCGGTCACGCGGCCGGAGACGTTGCCGGCGATCCACGAGCGGATGCTGCGCTATCTGCTTATGATTGCCTTGCCCATCGCCGTTGGCGGTTGGGCGCTGGCGCCGTCAATTGTTGAATTCCTTTATGGCGCCGACTACAGTGCGGCAGCTTTGCCCCTCTCGATTCTGATTTGGGTCGTGCCTCTCATGTTTGTCACCGAGTTTCTTGGTTATGTGATTGTCGTCAGTGGCGCCGAACGCCGCGTGGCGTGGGCCATTACCATCAGCACCACAGTGAATGTGAGCCTGAACGCGCTGCTGATACCGGTCTACGGACTGCTGGCGGCGTCGATTTTGACTGTGTTGACGGAAGGCATCCTGGCAGCTCAGTATCTGTGGGTGTTGCGTGAGAAACTAGGCCACATCAATTGGAACCTGGCCTTGTTGCGCCCACTGGCTGCGGCGTCGGCAATGGGGATGGTGGTCTTCCTATTGCGCGATCTGTATCTTCCGCTCAACGTGCTGATCGGTGCAGTCATCTATAGCAGCTTGCTGCTGCTGTTTGGGGTTATTGGTAAGCCCGAATTTGAGCTAGTGCAGGGAATGCGGCGACAGCAGGCCGGATAGGAAGTGTAAGCAAGTCGCAAGCTAGAATGTCAGTGGTTCGTGTAGAATGAATTTACGCGAGCGTGGAACTGCAATCCTGGCATAGACAACTGGAGATCCCCGTGGAATCAAACAACCGAGTCGCGATCTTGCATTGGTACGACGGTGTCGATGATCTGGCGTTAACCGTGGCGACATGCCTGACCAACCTGGGCTATGTGCCGTCAATACATCATTTCACAACCGACAACTATGACGGCGCGCGTTTCCTATTCACATATGCTCCCTGGGGACGTCTCCAACGTGTTGTCGCCCTGCTTGAGCGGATGCCGCCTGCTCAGCGGCCTTTCTGGATTCACTGGAGCACCGAGGATTGCCCGGACCTGCGCCTGCCCAAGTCGCTGGTCAGGCCGGTTGGCCACATGCTGGCCTGGCTGGACCGCTTGCAAGATCAAGATGGTATGGTCGGCCGTCTGGCGCAGACGGCGCCAGCGCGCTGGGTGCACGATCGCGGGCACAAATTCCGCTACGTGGGCATGTATGAATACGCCATCAAGCAAGGGCTGATGGGGCTGTTGCTGGAGTATTCAAGCGTGTATGCCGATTACTATGAGAACATGGGGTTGCCGGTGCACTATGCGCGGTGGGGGCTGATTGATGAAGCACGCGAGGAAAATCCTGAGGTCGAGCGCAACATCGACGTACTTTGGATCGGGACGCGGCGTACGCGTCGGCGCGGTCAGTTGCTGGATCGGGTGATTGGGCAGCTCAATGACCTGGGCAAACGCACACTGGTGATCGACGGCGTGAATCACCCACCGGTCTACGGCCAGGAACGTGCGCAGCTGCTGACTCGCGCTAAGATCACCCTCAACCTGTTGCCGACGTGGTACGATTCGGCGTTGGCCTATCGGTGGCCCCTGGCGGCGGCCAGCCGATCGCTGCTGGTGACCGAAGAGTCTCTGCCACACGCGCCGGAATACCGGCCTGGGGAGCACTATGTCGCCGCGCCGGTCTCATCCCTGGTCGATACGATCTGTTACTATCTGGATCACCCACAGGAGCGGGAGGGGATCGTTGAGCGGGCGTATCAGGCGGTGATGCATGGCCACTCGATCCAGGACAGCGTTCAAATGATCATGCAATGGGCTGAGGAGAAGGCGCATGCAACGCAAACGCAAACGCTGACAACCTTCGGGCGTGCATCAGGCGTATACAAGATGTGGGCGCCCGGCATCGGGTTGGCGTTGACCACCCTGGACATGTGGATGTGACATAAGGAGCTACGGCAAATCGTGAGGATCGGCATTGACGTTCGCTATTTATCGCATGCCCTGATGGGCGGCGTGCATACCTATCTCAGCCTGCTTGTGCCCGCGCTAATCGAGCGGGCGCGCGGCGCCGAGATTTTTCTGTACGCTGACAGCAAGGCTCGCTTTGAGATCGAGACGGCGTCACTGCCACCCCATGTCAGCGTGCGCATTCTGCCCTATGTCAATGCACTTTCGGCGTTCAAGCTCGACTTCACGCTGCGCAATGCGATGGCCGCCGATGGCATCGACGTGGCTCACTTCCCGGCGAACTTTGGTTTTGCGCCGCCGGGAGCGCGTAGCGTCATCACCCTGCACGACGCTATCAACATCATGCCGCTCTGGGAAATTCTCTGGGGACACGAAAAGACGCCTCGCACAATGGCGCTGATGACCTATCTCCATTTTGTCTCGACGCTGTCCGTGCGCCGCGCTGATGTGTTGATTACCGTGTCAGAATATTCCCGACGCGAGATCATCCGCCGCACCCGCCTGCCCGAAGACCGCGTGATCGCCGTCAAGTATGGCCCGGCGCCTATTTTCCGGCGGTTTGAAGACCGGACGCAGTTGGAGGAGGTGCGCACGCGTCTGGGCGTACAGCGTCCCTTCCTGCTCGCTGACGCCATCAAGAACCCTGACGTGATTGCCCGCGCCTGGCAGCGTCTGCCGGAAACAATGCAGGCAAGCCATCAGATGCTCTTCTTCTCGCGCCTGGTTGACCCACCGGCGCCAGTGCAGGCGATGGTCGCCGCCGGCCATGCGCAGGTGCTGATCCGTCCCAGCCGCAGCGATCTGGTGGCGCTCTTCAATCTGGCGGAAGGCTTCCTTTTCCCGTCACTCTACGAAGGGCTGGGCTTGCCACCCATTGAAGCCATGAAGTGCGGCGCACCCGTGATTGCTTCCGATCGCGGTTCGATCCCGGAAGTTGTGGGCGACGCCGGCATCATTATCGATGCCCAGGATGACGCAGCGTTGGCCGCGCACATCACTCGGTTGCTTCAGGATCGCGCCTTCCATCAGGAGTTGCAGCAACGCGGCCTGGCGCGCGCGGAAGAGTTCAGTTGGCCCAAACCCGCCGATCGCATCCTGGACGCCTATTGGTATGCATTATCCTTGCCGCCAAAAGGAAGAGCCGCGCCCGTCGAGGTGAGTTCATGACCACTGCACAGTGTGTGGCGATGCCCAATCCCCCTGCTGTCTGGTGCATCGTGCTGGCTTACAATGGCATTGAACTGACTCTGGAATGCCTGCGCACGCTACGCGCCCAAGATTATGCGAATATGCACATCCTGGTGGTGGACAACGCTTCGACCGATGGCACGCCGGCTATCTTGCGCACACAGGCGCCCGATGTCGAGGTGTTGGAAGCGGGCGGGAATCTTGGTTACGCCGGTGGCAATAACCTGGGGATGCGTCACGCGTTGGCGCACGACGCCGACCTGCTCTTTCTGGTCAACAACGATACACGGCTTGACCCGCATTGCGTCACTGCGCTGGTCGAGGAGATTCAGCGGGCGCCAACGTGCGGCGTGGCCGGGCCGATGGTCTACACCTGGGACAACTGGCAGACAATCTCCTCGGCGGGCGGCCACGTGGACTGGGCGGCGGCGGATGCCATCAACGTCGGCGCTGGCGAGACTGACCAGGGGCAATATCCGGCGCGCAGCGTCGATTTTGTCAACGGCTGCGGCATCATGGTGACGCGCCAGGCGATTGAGCGGGCGGGTCTCATTGACGAACGTTTTTTCATGTACTGGGAGGAGACGGACTGGTGCCTACGCATCCATGCCGCCGGGTTGGATGTGCGCTTTCAACCGGCGGCGAAGATGCAGCACAAGGCGCCGCTGACCTGGGAGCAACAAAGCCCGATCACGCTCTATTACATGGGGCGCAACCGGCTCTTCTTCTTTGCGCGGCACGGGCATGGGGTTCAGCGCGTTAGGGTGCTAGCCGGCGCAACGTGTGGCTTGATTCACGGTATTGTACAGAATCGCCGCAATGGCAACAGACCCGCTTCCGTTGCGGCGCAACATGCCTTGATTGATGGCCTCTGTTTGCGTTGGGGGCGACGGCCGCTCGTGTTTTCTTAACGGGGAGGATGACAATGCGAGTCTTGTGTCTTGTTGACGGCCCTGTCGTACCGCCTGATCGCTGGATGTGGAATCACCTACCCCAAAGCGCCCAAGCTGATGAGGTGGAGTTCTTGTGGGCGTCGCCCGCGGATCGCTTCCCCAAATGGGGCAAGCTAATCTCATATTATCCTCAGTATCTGATGTTGGGTATACGGGCAATTCAAGCCTGTCGCAGGAAGAGATTCGACGTGATTACGGCGTGGGAATCGAAAACAGGCTTTCTGCTGGGTAGCCTACGTAGTGTTCTAGGGGTTCACACGCCTCCGCTTGTCATTTTTGCATTCTCCTTCAAAGGGATTGCTGCATCTGTCCCTGCGGTGAGTCGACTGGCCATGCGAGGAATTGATCATATCACTGTGCTATCTCCAGAAGAGGTCAACTATTATAGCCAGATCTTGCATTTTTCAACTCACAAAATAACAGTCTGTCAGTTCGGTTGGCATGATCTGTGCAAGGGGATTTCACCTGTCATCAGCGATGATTTCATTTTTTCTTATGGGCGTTCATATCGAGATTACGGTACGTTGTTTGATGCCATCGATGGTTTGCGCATCAAAGTAGTTGTGAACACCCGCCGTTTTGCACTAAAAAACTTGAAAATTCCATCAAATGTTATCATCAACGAAATGATGCCCGAACGTGAATATGCTCAATTGCTAGTATCTGCTCGATTTTTGGTGCTTCCCCTACTTGATACCCGCCATGCTGCCGGAGAGTCAGCCATTGTTCAAGCCATGGCTGCTGGAAAGGCTATCATTGCAACGCGAACTCATAGTACACCCTACTACATCGAGGATGGTGTGACCGGAATATTGACGCCGCCCAATGATGCAGTCGCTATGAGAGATGCTTGCATCTATCTACTGAATAACCCTGATGTATGCGTTGCAATGGGGATCAAGTCACGGCAAAGGTATGAGGCATTGTATACATCTGAGCATGCTGCACAGTGTCAGTACTCTGTGATGCAGCGCGTGATGTATCAAACTCAGATGACGGCGTCGGTGAATTGATGCGCATTCTCTTTCTTTCACGTTGGTTTCCACACCCGGTCGACAACGGCTCGAAAATCCGCATCTTCAACCTGCTCAAGACGTTGCGCACCGAGCATGAAGTTGTCTTGCTCGCTTTCGCCGAGCGGGAGGTTGTTCCATCATCCCTGGCGATGATTCAGATGTTGTGCAGCGATGTGCGCGTCGTGCCCTATCATGGCTTTCAGCCAACCAGCGTCAAGGCGCGGCTGGGCTTCTTTGCGGCTTCACCGCGCTCTGTCATCGACACATTCAGCCCGGTGATGCATACAGCGGTGCAGGACGTTGCCGTTGCGTGGCAACCGGACATCGTCATTGCTTCTCAGATCGACATGGCGCCCTATGCGCTGGCGATCCGGAACAGCTTTCGAGTCTTGGAGGAGTTGGAACTGGCTGTCCCCGCCGACAGCTACAGGCGTGCTCGCGGTGTACAGCGCGTGCGCAAGGGATTGACCTGGTGGAAGCTGGCGCAGTACTTGCGTCGCACCCTGCCCGCTTTCGATCTGGTCACAGTCGTCTCGGCGCGCGAGCGCGACCTGGCAAGGCAAGTCTGTCCTGACGGCCCACCTGTGGAGATCGTACCCAATGGCGCCGACTGGCAGGCGATGCAGCGTGTGCAGACATCTCCAACGCCGGGAACGCTGATCTATAACGGCGCATTGAGTTATTATGCCAACTACGACGCAGTTCAGTATTTCCTGTCTGAGATCTTTCCACGCATCTTGAAGCATGCCCCGGCTACACGTTTGCTTGTCACCGGTAGCACGCAGGGCGTGGCGATCGATCAGCTTCCGCAACATCCGCACGTGGAGTTTACAGGCTATCTCGAAGATGTCTGGCCCGCCGTAGCGGGCAGTTGGGTTGCTGTTGTGCCGCTGCGTCTGGGCGGCGGCACACGCCTGAAGGTGATCGAGGCGCTGGCATTGGGCACGCCGGTGGTGGCGACCTCGAAGGGCGTTGAGGGGCTTGACCTGCATCCCGATGTGGATGTTGCAATTGCAGACGATCCACAGACTTTTGCCGAAAAGACGCTGGCGTTGTTGCATGATGCTGACCTGCGTGCGCGTGTGGCAGCGCAAGGGCGTCGCACTGCAGCGCATTATGACTGGGCGATAAGTGGTCAGATTCTGAACAGGGCGCTGGCTGCGATGATGCGCGGGCAGCCGCAGCAGAGCGCGCGAGCTAGACAAACATGAACATGGGACTGTCATCGATAACGCACGCGTTCCGCCAACGGCTGCATGTGGAACGCTTTACCTTACTTGTGGCGGCTGTCGTAGCGGGCGTCTTGCTGCTGGCGCCTGCGCTCGCCTTTCTTTACGTGCGGGGGCGGCTCGATCCACTGCTGCTTTTGGCGGGAAGCGTAGGTGCAATCCTGGCGATCCGCCTGTTTCAGGTGCAAGAACGCGGCAACAAAGGAATACTGCTGCTGTTGGTGGCGGCGGTCACGCTCAGCTTTGTTTCGTTGCCGACGGGGCGTGAGAGTCGGGTCCCATTGAGCATGGTGGTTGCTCTGCTCCTGGTGGTTCCCTGGCTGCTATCGATGCTATTCGGCAAGCCGCCCACGCGCCTGCGGCCATCTTCGGTCAACCGTCCACTGCTTACTTTTGTGGCGGTCAGCATCATTGCGTATTTCTGGAGTTTGATCTTCCGCGATCCGATTCTATATGTGTGGAGCAGCTTTCCGGTTGTGCAAGTTGCGGCGCTGGTGGTCAACACCTTGTTGCCCTTGACATTGCTTTACGTTGCCAACCAGGTGAGCGAGGTGAAGTGGCTGCGCTATCTGGTCGGGATTCTTATTGCGGTTGGCGTGCTCAGCCTGACTTTCTATTTTCTAGCGCCGCGGATCGGCGACCTGTTCTTCTATCGCGGCACGCGTGGCCTATTCAGTATGTGGGTGGCTGTCTTTGCCTATGGGCTGGCGCTTTTTCACAAAGGGTTGAAGCGATGGCAGCGCGGGCTACTGCTGCTGCTTGTGGCTGTGCTGGTCTACCGCTACTTTGTCGAGGGGCGTTCCTGGGTGTCGGGCTGGTTGCCGATGGGGGTGGCGTGCATGGTGTTGACATGGATGCGCTCGCGTCGGCTCTTTTGGACGATGACAGTGATTGGCTTGCTGTACTTTGCTCTGAATTTTGACTTCTACTATCAAAATATCGTTGTTTCTGAGGAAGAGGGCGGCAGCGGCACAGGTCGCGTTGAATTATGGATGCGCAACCTAACGCATGTCGTCAATCACCCGCTCTTTGGCATGGGGCCAGCCGGTTACGCCCCCTACAACATGACTTATCATCGCGAGGATGCCCGCTCCACACACAACAACTACTTTGACCTGCTGGCGCAGACCGGCGTCATTGGCTTTGCCGTTTTCCTGTGGATGATCACACAGCTCTGGAAAGTAGGGCGTCGAACGGTGCGCCGATGGGCGCTGACGGATAGCTTTGAGACCGCGTATGCGGCTGCCGCCTTCAGTGGTTTGATTGGCATGTTAGTCGGCATGATGTTGGGTGACTGGGCGCTTCCGTTCGCATATAATGAGACGATCGCCGGTTTTGACAATGCCGTGCTCACCTGGGTCTTCCTGGGCGGTGTGGTGGCATTGGATTGGATTGCCAGCTATGCCGACGCCGGTGAAGCCAGGTTGCTTGCTTCAGTTTCTCCCCTCCAGAGTTCAATCCACTGATGGCTATGATTCCTGAAGTATCGATCATTATTGTGAACTGGAATACGCGCGTGCTGTTATCCGAGTGCCTGCGCGCAATTGCGCGTGAGGCCGCTTCCATTGCGTATGACGTCTGGGTCGTAGACAACGGCTCCACCGACGATAGCGTCGCAATGCTGCGGCGAGATTTTCCGCACGTCCATGTCATCGAGAGCCAGGTCAATCTTGGCTTTGCTGGCGCCAACAACCTGGCGATGCAGCGCAGCACGGGGCGCTATCTGCTGCTGCTCAACACCGACGCCATCGTGACGCCAGGCTCGATCCACGCCTTGCTCGTGCTGGCGGAGCAGACGCCGCGCGCTGGCATCGTTGGCGCACATCTGCTCAACCCGGATGGCAGCTTTCAGGCGTCGCACACCAATTTCCCGACGCTGTGGCAGGAGTTCTTGATACTCTCCACCATCGGTCGGAGAATCTACGGCCCCTGGTATCCCAGTCACGGGCCGGAGGCAGCAAAAGGGGCGCAACGCGTCGATTATGTGGAAGGCGCCTGTTTGTTGGTGCGTCGGGATGCGTTAGAGGATGTCGGCGGGCTGGATGAAGGCTACTTCATGTACGCTGAAGAGGTGGATTGGTGCAGGCGCATGACTGCGCAAGGTTGGGAGGTCTGGTATCAGCCGGCGGCGCAGGTCGTGCACATCGGCGGCGCCAGCAGCGCCAACCGCAAGACCAGTCGCGAGGCTGACCTTTACCGCAGTCGCGTGCGCTATTTTCGGATTCACCACGGCAGGCTACAGGCGGAGATGCTCAAAGCGATGATCCTGGCTTTCACGAGTGTAAAACAGCTCGCGCACACGCTGACGCGCCTGGCCACAGGTCATCGGCACGGGCGTCCGGTGGTCACGGTGAGCGAACTGTTGATCGCATTGCGGAACGTATGACGCACGCGGCGAGAGATGCTCTCAACTTGGAGCGCGCCCTGTTTGGCGAAACCTGCGGCTGCGAGCCGCATCTGTGGTGGGCGTAGGTCATCGCCTTCGACGTGACGTGATTGGCTGGCAGAAACTGCGGCTGGGCGCCGCAACTACAGAGGATGATGATTTTGTGAAGAGTGATTTGCAAGAGCAACTCCGCCCTACGCCCGCAAGGGAACGGCTGCACGCACTGGCGATCCTGACGCTTCTACTCGTTTGCTATGTGTATGTATTCCCGCGCTGGGCCGACCCGAACCAAAATTCGCGACTGAACATGGTCTTTGCCGTAGTCGAGGATGGAACGTTCCAGATCGACAAGTACGTCGCTAACACTGTCGATTACGCCAAAGTGGGCGAGCATTACTACAGCGACAAAGCGCCCGGTGTGGCGCTCTTGGGCATCCCGATCTATGCGGCGCTGGCGCCGCTGCTCGATACGCCATTGTTGAGCGGCATCACCGCACGGCTGGAGTCGCACAGCGCCTTCGCCAGTACGCTGCGTGCGGAAGGCTCCGGCGTCTCAGCGCAGAAGGTGCGCTTTGCCATCGTACAGGTCTTGCTGAGTTTTCTGCTTTCGGCGCTGCCCACGGCGGCATTGGCGGCATTGATGTTTCTGTGGCTGCAAGCGGTGACGCCGCTGGTGTGGCCGCGGCTGATCGTGGCGCTGGGCTACGGGCTGGCGACGCCTGTCTTTGCCTACGCCAACGCCTTCTACGGTCATCAGTTGGCGGCGTTTCTGCTCTTCGCTGCGTTCTATTTGCTGGCGCGCGCACCGGTGCGGATCGGCGCGGGGCGGGCGCTGTTGGTCGGGCTGCTGCTTGGCTATGCCTTCGTGACCGAGTACCCGGTGGCGCTGATGGTTGCCCCGATCGGGCTGTATGCACTTTGCGGCTTCTGGCAGCGCCGCCAGTTTGCGCCGCTCATCTGGCTTGCTGCTGGCGGATTGGTCGTCGCTGCCGGTTGGATGTGGTACAACACGACGATCTTTGGCGGCCCGCTGGAGCTGGGCTACAGTCGCTCCGAACTGTGGACCGACCAACATCACACCGGTTTCATGAGCCTGACGCTGCCGACGCTCGACGCCCTGTGGGGCATCACCTTCAGCCCGTTTCGCGGGCTGTTCTTGCTCTCGCCGTGGCTGCTGTTGGCGCTGCCTGGCTTCGGGGTTTGGTGGCGCGCCGGGCGTCTTCGTGCTGAGTGGTGGCTGGCGTTGAGCATCACCGTGGCGATTTTCCTGTTCAACGCGGCGTCGAGCATGTGGTGGGGCGGTTTCGCCGTGGGGCCGCGCTATCTGTTGCCGATGCTGCCCTTCCTGGCGCTGCCAGTGGCCTTTGTGCTGGCGGCGTGGGGCGAACGGCTGTGGCTGCGCGTCACGGTTGCGTTGAGTCTGCTCTGGTCGCTCGTCGCGGTGTGGGGCATGACGCTGGCGGAGCAGGCATTTCCGTCCGATGCGCTGCGCAACCCGTGGGTCGAGCACGTGCTGCCAAACTGGACGACCGGCAATATCGCCCGCAACCTGGGCGTGATCTTGGGACTGGAAGGTGTATGGAGTCTGGCGCCGCTCTTCGCTGTGCTGTCCATCATGGCTGTTGTTTGGTTTTGGTTGGCAACGCATTCTCCTGGTGATAACCCAGTAGCGTCAAGCCCAATACACCAACCTGTCAACCACTGAGTTGGCTGAGTCTATTTGATCCGCAGATTACGCAGATTGCGCAGAGAAAAACGAAAAAGAATTTCTGCGCAATCTGCGTAATCTGCGGATCGGAAATCTCTCGGGGACTATCATGCAGGCTGAGTTCAGCTATTCATCGGTTCAGGCAAAAGAAGAGGCGGTTGCGGTGAAGGTGACGCGGCAGGAGTGGCTGTTTGTGCTCGCGACTGCGCTGGTCGTGCTTGCCGTCACGACGTTGCCCTATCTCTACGCCTACGGGTCGGCGCCGCCCGATAAGCAGTTCATGGGTGTGATCTACAATATCCCCGACCACATGCAGTACTTTTCGTGGTTCCGCGAGTTTGGCGCATCCAACCTCGCGGCCAACAAGCTGACGCCGGAGCCGAACGCTCCGATTTTCTTCAATCTGTTGTGGTGGGGGATGGCGCGCATCGGCGGCGTGCTGGGGATCGGTTATGCCGGCATGTACCAGCTGCTGCGCTGGGTGGCGACGATCCTTTTCCTGCTGCTGGTTTACCGCATGGTGAGCTGGTTCTTCGCTGACCGGCTGCGGCGCATGACGGCGTTCCTGCTCATCCTCTTTGGCGCCGGCTTCGGTTGGGTGCTGATCGTGATGAAGTACACCGTGACCAACGGCGAATTGATCTGGCCCCTCGATGTCTATGTGGCCGAGCCAAACACTTTTTTCAGCATTCTCGGTTCACCGCATTTTGTGGCGGCGGCGCTCTATATGTTTGTCTTCGACCTGGTGCTGCGCGGTCATACGAAAAATCAGTTGCGTTATGCCGTCTATGCTGGTCTCTTTGCGCTCTTCATGGGCTGGCAGCATGCCTACGATCTGCTGATCGTCTACGGTGTAGTCGGTGCGTATGCCCTGTTGGTGTGGTTGCGCGACCGCAGGTTGCCAGTGTACCTGGTGTGGAGTGGGCTGATCATTGGCGTCATCTCGGTGTGGCCGGCGCTCTATTCCGTGTGGCTGACTTCGCTCGATCCCTTGTGGAAGGAAGTGCTCAAACAGTTTGCCAACGCTGGCGTCTACACCCCGCCCCTCTATAGGTTGCCGATTCTGCTGGGATTGCCATTTCTGCTGGCGCTTTTTACAGCGCTGCGGCAGAACCCCTTTCGCCTGCGCGGGGTGAGCAACAACGATCTCTTTGTGCGCGGCTGGTTCTGGATTTCATTCGTGCTGATCTATTTGCCGGTCGATTATCAGATTCACATGCTCAACGGCTGGCAGGTTCCGATTGCGATCCTGGCGACGCAGGGCATTTTTGCCTACATCGTTCCGGCGCTGGCGCGCCGATTCAAGCCGGACAAGGCGCCGACACACCGGCTGGCGCTGACAACGGCAACTGCGATCATCGTCTTTTCGGCGCTGACGAATATCTATTTGCTTGGCTGGCGCTTTCTGGACTTGAGCCGTCATGACTATCCCTTCTACCTTTATCGGGATGAAGTAGCGGCGCTGCGCTGGCTGGAAGCGAACGCAACAGGTGAAGACGTCGTGCTAAGCGCACTGGCGATTGGTCAATATGTGCCTGCCGAGACGGGCGCCCACGCTTTTCTGGCGCACTGGGCGCAGACAGTGGATTATTATGGTAAAGAAGCTGCCGTGGCTCACTTCTTCGATGCCGCCGCCACGGATCGCGAACGGCAGCAACTAATGACTGACTTCGATGTGGATTACGTCGTGGACGGCCCGGCGGAACAAGCGTTGGGCGCTTTCCGTTTGGAGGGAAACCCGTACTTTCGTCGGCTCTTTACCAGCGGTCAGGTCAGTGTTTATGCGCCGGTGCGTCAATAGGTTGTGGGCAAGCTAGTGAAGCGACTTACTGTGATGGTCAGGGTGCGTGGATTTCTACTGTGTGGAATGGGTGTGCTGTGGTTGGCGCTTATTTTGTTTCCCGCTACGCTTTCTGCTCAAGACCAAGGCTGGTCGACGCCAGTGCCACTGGGTGCGTATTGGTTTCCTGATGTAGCGACCGACGCGTCGGGGCGCGTGCACGCAGTCTGGTCGTCAGGCGCCGAGGGTTTTGATACAGTCATGTACGCCGCCAGGAATGGGGCGACCTGGAGCCGCGCCGTTGACATCATGGCCATGCCGCAGATCGCCGGTGGCAGCGAGGCCAGCCGCCCCGCCCTGCTGGTTGACTCGGACAACACCGTCCACCTCACCTATCGCTATACGACGATCTATTACAGCCAGGCGCCGGCGGGTGGCGCTGGTGTGCCTGGCTACTGGCGGGAACCCTTCGCAATTGGTGAGGGGTACTTTTCCCGTATGGCGCGCGATAGCAAAGGTGTGCTTCACCTGGTCTTTACCCAAAATGTACAGACCGAAGCGTGCCGTATCTGCTATCACGTCTTTTACGTTCGCTCCACCGACGACGGCATGATGTGGAGTGATCCGCTCGATATTTCGGTGCAGCCCACTGGCGCTGCAAAGCCACAGTTGATCGTCGACAGTCGCGACAATCTGCATGTCGTGTGGGAAGGAGGGTATGGCGGCTCCTACGGCCAACTCTCCGATCCGACATCGGTCTTCTATTCCGGTTCACAAGATGGCGGCGCTTCCTGGTCACGCCCCTACGAGTTTGATCCGTTGCGCGGTAAGACGACCGCCGCCATGGCGCGCAATATCACGATTGCTGAAGATGTCAACGGTCATTTGGTGACAGCCTGGCTGGCGATCCCCGAAGATGTTGTCTACTATCAGCTCTCGGTGGACGCAGGCGCAACATGGAGCGTGCCGGCGCCTATCCCTAATGTACTGGGCATCTGGGGGCTTTATCAATCGCGCCTGGATGATTATGCGATGGCGGTCGATAGCGCCGGGCGCGTTCATCTGGTGATGGTGGGTCGCCGTTTGTTGGAACAGCCCAACAGCGAATTGCTGCATCTAATATGGAATGGTTCGGGATGGTCTGCGCCGACGACGATTGCCAGCTATGCCGGCGACATGCCTGAGTGGCCGCGTATCGCTGTGGGGTTGGGCAACCAACTGCATGTCGTGTGGTTTGTGCGCGATGCTGAGAATCTCTTCAACTCCGATGCAGGCAACTACCAGGTGTGGTACGCTACCAGCACAACTGATAGCCCACCGATCGCACCGGTTCCGGCGCCGGACATCCCACCGCCAACGCTAAACCCCAACGCTGCGGTAGTGAGCATGGCAGCGGCCCCCACCCCTACATCGCAGATCAAACCGGTTGTCGTGGAGAATGCAACCCGGCCCAAGGTGGCGCCAGCTCTGCTCCCCAACATTCAGAGCGAGAACGATGAGGTTCTCTTGTTGGTGTTGGCAATAGCGCCGGTGGTGGCGGCGATTTTCGGGGTGATCGGTTTGTTCATCCTCTGGCGACGCAGGCGACTCAAGGTTTGAATAACAGGTTGCTTCATCTTCCCGGAAGTTTCGCGCTTCCGGGAAGATGATCGTGGCAGGGAGCGTGCAGAGTGACGGTGGTTTTCAACTACCCGCCGTTGCCATGACCTGGCGAATCTGTTCTGGGTGCTGGACATAGATCACAGGGTCCCCCTGATACCACTCGATCAACCCGGTGACCTGCACGCGTTGTCCGGCGGTGTAGAGCGTTTCAGGTGGCGCCGCAAAGTGCGCCCAATCCACCTTGCGAATCCTCACCAAGAAGGCGCCCTGATGTGGCGTCTTGAAGGTCAAATAGACCGCTTTGCCATTATTGAAGACGCCCTGAAGTTCACCTTCAACCGTCATAACGCGCCCAGCGAAGTCGCGTGCGACCGTGTAGTCGATGACCCCCGTGTTGACATATGCCGGTTGCGTCGTTGTCGTTGGCGGCGGCGCCTGGACAGCGACGCCAGTTGGTTGTCCACTCTCCAATGCTACGACAGCGCCGTCGGTGCTGACAAAGTAGAGCGTTCCCTCACTGATCACCCATGACGCATACTCACTCCAATATCGATCATACACCGTGCCCTGGTTGTAGTAGATGTAGAAGCCACCAGGGATCGTGCGCGGGTCGCCATCTTGCGTCAGGTTGCCCGGGCAGTAATGGCTGGTGCTAAACCCACAGTTGCTGGCTGAAGTGATGATGTGTGGCAGGTCGGCGGTGGTGATCGGCGTGTTGCTCGACGCCCCGCGACTCGCCGACCGATCCAGAATCCGATGCGCCAACCCGAACATCCAGTGACCACCAAACAGGTCGTCGCCCGCCATCGATAGATTGGCCTGTTCGTCGGTCGGGAAGAAGGTGTTCTCCATGAAGCGCACGGAGCCGGCGCTGAAGCCGGACACCGTGTTGTCGTTGAGCATCAATTCACCAAAATGCGAGTCCGATCGACCATCGCAGCCGTTAGTCTGGCAGGGTGAACCGCGCATGATGACATAGGCAACCTCGCCCCCTGCTGCCAGCCGCTTGACGACCGGCATAGGTCCCATCGGCATGTAGTCACCATCGCCAAAACCGCCATGTCCGACATTAGTTGCAAACGCTGCGGCGCCGTTGTCCAGGTCGAGCGCCAGCAACGCCTGCTGATCAGGACGGTTGCTCAGGTTGCTGCGCATCGCGCTATTTGATTCAGGCCAGGGCGACCACGTCCACATCGTATGCCAGTCAAGCCGTAGCTTGATCAGCGCCAGGCCGTTCTGCTCGGCGATCACGGGCCAGCCGCGACTCACTTCGGCAAAGTTGCTGTCTGATCCAGGATCGCCCGGCTCCAACACCGTCGTCTTCGTGCGCCATGCCTGGCTGCCGTTGCTATTGCGGATGGCGTGCACGTAGAGATCGCGTGATGCGACCACGACCAGGTCGCGCGTTGCCGAATAAGCCGGCGGTGTATCGACCGGCGAACCGGCGTCGTAGCGCCATGTCTGCTGCATGGTGCGCTTGTCGATGGCATACACGAAGTTGCCCATCGAGAAGAAGACACGGTCGCCAGCAATGGCAGGCGGCAGAGGCAGGGAGCTGCTGCCGCTGCCCGCAAAGCTGTCCACCGTATTACCGTTGGCCGCATTGAGCTTGTAGAGCGTTCCGTTGGTGGAAACGACAAAGAGCGCCGCCGTGTCGCCATCGTAGGCGGGCGTGGAGTTGATGGCGCCGCCGGGGTTCTTGTTCCACAGCACAGCGCCGTTGGCGTTGTTCAGCGCAAAGACGCCACGCGTGCCTGCTGCGATGTAGACGCGCCCGCCGCCGGTGACGGGCTGACTGTTGCGGGGCAAGCCAAACTTGCCGGTTGAGATGCCGCCTGTGGCATTGGGGCCGTTCCATGCCCACTTCCAGCGCCACGGCGTCGGTACGGAGACAGGGTTGTAGCTGGTGCGTTGGGCGTCGTGCGCATGTTGCGTCCATTCACTGGCGCCTGTGGGCAGCGGCGTGCCTGTGGTGGGCGTGGGCGCGGCGCCGGTGTTCGTCGCCGTCGGCGTCAAGGTGGCGGTCGGTGTGCGCGTGGGCGTCGAGGTGGCGGTCGGTGTGCGTGTTACCGTAGCAGTGGCCGTGTTGGTTGGGGTCGGCGTGGGAACGGGCGCCGAGATCAACGGCAGATAAAGCGAACCGGCAGCGTCCTGGCTGCGCACGCGCGCCGCAGTGGCGCCCAATATGCCTACCGCCAGCAGAGCGCTGACGACAGTCGTGAAAAAGATCAGGTGATATCGATACATGAGCATCTCCCCATCGCTGCCCTGCTGGGCGGGCGAACATTTCGGCGATAATCTGGCGCCAGTGCAACATTACCAAAAGTTGCTGCGCCGCGCCCAACGCAAGATGGCTGACTGACTGATTGCCCGACAACGAAATCCATGCGTGGCGCCACTTAGACAACCTGTTTTCAGTATGACACGGTTCCACTGCTCTCACGCCAGCGCCGGTTGCTGTACGCGTGCTCGGCTAGGTTCAGGATTTTCCCGCTGCACAGGATTGCCGTTTTGCAGATGCCGTGCGCTACTTGCCCTGTTAGTCTATCTGTGGCACAATGATACAAGATGTTGTCAAGATGACACTTTCAGCCTGTTTGACCAACACAATGCAGTGTGAGGTTGTCCGTGAGTGAGACGCGAATTGAAACGCAAAGGCAGCGTTTCTGCTATGACCATCCCCGACCCGCCGTCACCGTTGACATAATTCTTTTCGTCTTTCAAGAAGAGCAGCTACGCGTCCTGCTGATTCGGCGCGCCAATGATCCGTTCAAGGGGAAATGGGCGTTGCCCGGCGGCTTCGTCGGCGAAAACGAGGATCTCTACGATGCGGCGCTGCGTGAACTGAAAGAAGAGACTAACGTCTCCAACGTCTACCTGGAACAGCTATACACGGTGGGGAAGCCCGACCGCGATCCGCGCACGCGTGTTATTACAGTTGCTTACTTTGCGCTGCTTAGCGCCGAGGAGGTCGCCCAACAGGAGGTGCATGGCGCCTCTGATGCAGGCGAGGCACGCTGGTGGGATATTTACTCGCTGCCTGAGTTGGCGTTCGACCATCAGCAGATTCTGGATTACGCACTGCAGCGGCTACGCTGGAAGTTGGAGTGGACGGCGCTTGGTTTTCTGTTGCTGCCCAGCGAGTTCACCCTCTCTGAGCTACAGCGAGTCTACGAAACCATTCTCAATGAGCCGCTCGACAAGCGTAATTTTCGCCGTAAGATTTTGGCCGCCGGGGTCATCGAGCCGACCGGCAACATGCGCGCGGGTGACCATCGTCCTGCAAGACTTTACCGATTTACTGCCACCGCCATCGAGATGGAGCAGGTGCGGCGCCGCTTCCCATAAGCTCGCCGCCCGTACAGTACACCGTACAGTATCATGTGTCTCGTGTCGCCGCTTCTTTGTCAGGGGCTACACCGAAACGCTCCCGCAGCTCTCGCTTGAGCACCTTTCCCATGCCTGACAGCGGCAACGCATCCAGAAACTCGATACGTCTGGGCACTTTGTACGGCGCCAGCTGCTGACGTAGCAGGTCGAAAAGCTCTGCCGTGGTGACTTGCTGACCAGGTCGCAGCACTACGCACGCCAAGCCCACCTCGCCCCATTTCGTGTCCGGCACGCCTACTACGGCGCACATCAGCACGGCGGGGTGCTGATAGAGCACCTGCTCGATCTCCACCGGGTAGACATTTTCGCCGCCGGAGATGAACATGTCTTTCTTGCGGTCGCGCACGTAGAAATACCACGCGTCGTCATATTCCACGATGTCGCCCGTGTGGAACCAGCCTTCAGCGTCTAGCGCTGCCGCCGACGCAACCGGGTCGTTCCAGTAACCGGAGCAGCCTGATGGCCCCTTGATGACTAGCTCGCCGGGCTGATGCGGGCCAAGGGGACGGTTTTCTTCGTCCACTACGCGTACATCGACGAAGAAGTTAGGGCGGCCGATGCTGCCTGCCTTGCGGATGGCGTCCTCCGGTGGCAGGGCAAAGAGGCCAGGGCCGTATTCGGTCATGCCAAAGCCCTGCTTGAAGCGGATGCCTTTCTCGCGTGTGTACTGCTCCACCAGCGGCACGGGCAGTGGTGCGCCGCCGCTCGTGCAGAAACGCAAGGAGGAGAGATCGGCTGTCGCCCAGTTGGGCGCCTGCGTCAGCATCTGATACATCGTGGGCACGGCGGCAAAGATCGTCACCCGTTCCCGCTCGATCAGGTCGAGCACCTGCGCCGGGTCAAACTGTCGGGTCACGATGGTGGTGTTGCCGAAGATTACCTGTGACGAGAGATAGGTAAACAGTCCGCCCGTATGAAAGAGGGGAAAAACGTTGAGGTAGATGTCGTCGTGCTGGACGTCGTGAATCACGGTGTTGAGCACGTTCCAGCAGAGTTGGCGATGGCTGATCTGCGCGCCCTTGGGCAGGCCGGTGGTGCCGCCGGTGAAGAGCAGGCAGGCGATGTCCTCCATCTCCAGCGCCTCACAGGTCACCGGCGTCTCCGCTGACGCGGCAAGCAGTTCAGCATAGTGGTGTGAGCCGGGCAGCCCGGCGCCGTCGAGATGTACAAGGTGCGTAATCGCGCGCTCCGTGCCTGCGGTGGCCTGCACCAACGCCATCACAGCGTCCTTGAACCTGTCTGAGAAGATCAGCACGCGCGGCGTCGTGTTGGCGACGATGCCCGCCAGTTCGCGCCAATGTAGCCGCCAGTTGAGCGCGGTGTGAATGGCGCCGAGCTTGCTACACGCGTGGAAGACGTCCAGGTGCTCTACGCCATCCTGCGCCAGGATCGCTACCCGGTCGCGATAGCCGATGCCAGCCTGTGTGCGCAGCCAATTCGCCAGTCGGTTGACGCGGCGGTTCCATGTCTGGAAGGTCAACCGCAACTCCGGCGTCTTCCCAACGTCGATGATCGCCAGCTTCTCCGGTGAGTAAATCTCGCGTCGCCCCAAATAATCACCGATGTACATCTGCGTCGCTCCCAGATATCCATAGCACGCGGATTGAGCGGATCGATGCGGATTCAATCAGCGAAAATCAGCCTGATCCGTTCAGTCCGCGTTCTGTCCATGCTCGCTCTACACCCACTTCCACACGGATGCCGCCATGGTGATGCCGCCGCCACTGGCGCAGAAGAGGATCACGTCGCCGGGCTGCGGGCCTTTGCCCTGAGTGATCGCATCGTCCAGGGCCATGACGACGCAGGGCGAGCCGGTGTAGCCCCACTTGTCCATCACCCAGTGCGTCTTGCTGAGCGGCTGGCGGATCAATGCCATCATTGCTTCGATCGTGCGCAGGTTGAGCTGCGTGAAATAGTAGTGATTGACGTCGTCAAAGCTCAACCCGACCTTGTCCAGCGCACCCTGCATCAGCCGAGGCCAGTAATCGGTGTTGAAGGTCTTGGGGAACTTCTTGACAAACTCCACCTTTGGCCCGCCGAACTGGGCCACGTTTTCCGGCGTGCATGGGCGATTGGCGCCGCCGGTGTAAATGCCCAGCGCGTCGTGGAACGAACCCACGGCAAGCAGGTTGCTTGCCAGGAAGCCGGGTTGTTCGCCCACGCCCAGCAGCGCTACGCCAGCGCCGTCGGCAAAGAGGTTGGCGGTCTTCTTATCGGTGAAATCGAGGAAGCGACTCATGCCGTAGCCGCCAGCAACGAGCACATAGCGGGCGCCAGGCTCTGTCATCAAGTAGCGCGCGCCCTGATCCAGCGCCGTAACCCAGCCCGCGCACGCCGAGTTGACATCATAGCAGCCAGCATTGGTCGCGCCAAGTTTGTGCTGCACCACGACCGATGTACTGGGCGAAAGATAGTCGGGCGTGTCGGTGGAGACGATGATCAGGTCGAGCTGTTCCGCCGCCACGCCAGCGCGCGCCAGCGCTTTCTCCGCCGCCGCCACGATCAGGTCAGAGGTAGTCTGCTCCGGCGCCATCCAACGGCGCTCACGGATGCCAACGTTCTCAACCAACCACTGATCGGTGGACGCGCCCAACAATGCATCGACTTCGGCGTTGGTGACGACGCGTGCCGGTGCATAGCTGCCGGTGGCCAGGATGATGGGACTGCGCATCTTTCCCCCACTTTCTATCATGTTCGATGCAGAGACGCGAAGATGCACAGAGGATTATCGCAGCGAAATTCGTTGCGCATTTCTCTGCGTCTCCGCGTCAAGAGTGTCAGATCACAAGATATGCTCTCACGTCCCCACCACCAGGCCGCCGTCCACGCGCAACGTCTCGCCGGTGATGAACGACGCTTCGTCCGACGCCAGAAAAAGATAGGCGTTGGCGATGTCGCGCGGCTCGCCCATGCGCCCCAGCGGTGTGCGCGCCTTCATGCCGGCAATGATCTTCTCCGGCATGGCGCTGAGAATGTCGGTGGCGGTGAAGCCCGGCGCCACCGCGTTGACGCGGATGCCGTACCTGCCCAGCTCGCGCGCCCACACCTTGGTCATGCCGATCACGCCGGCTTTGGTGGCTACGTAGTTAGTCTGGCCGAAGTTGCCATCCAGCCCGACAACCGACGATGCGTTGAGGATGACGCCGCTGCCCTGTTTCACCATCTGCGGGGCCACTGCCTGCGTGCAGTTGAAGACGCCTTTGAGGTTGACGCTGACGACCAGGTCGAAGTCGGTTTCGGTCATCTGGCCGACCAGTTCGCCCTCCTTGAACTTGACCAACTGGCCGTCGCGCACAATCCCTGCGTTGTTGATGAGTACGTCGATGCGCCCATAGCGGGCGATTACGGCCTCCACCCATGCCCGCACTTCAGGCTGGTGGGCGACGTTGACTTTGTAGTATGCGATGCCTAGCTCCGCCGCGCTCTGCTGACCGGCAATCTCGTTCAGATCGCAGATCACGACCTGGGCGCCTTCTTCGGTGAAGCGCTCTGCTGTGGCGCGTCCGATGCCTGCTGCGCCGCCGGTGATTAAGACGACTTTGTCCTTCATGCGCATAGTGTCTGTCCTTTTGATGCGATCACGGGTGGGGGACGCAGTAGGGATGATAGCAGCGCCTGGTAACAGAGGAGTTGCAGCCTAGGGGATGGTGAGTGTCTGGCCGGGCTGAAGCAGGCTTTGCTCTGTCAATTGGTTGATGCGCAACATCTCCTGCCAATCGACGCCCAGGCGGGTGGCGATGGCAAAGACGGTGTCCCCGCGTTGGACGGTGTAGGTTGCTGCGGCGGTTGCCATTGTCGCAGTTGCATCAGCCTCGACGGTCTGTGCTGCGCTCGCTGCCGGAATCGTGAGCACCTGCCCGATCTGCAGGAAGTCGGTGGCGGTGAGGTTGTTGGCGCGCAGCAGCGCATCCAGCGTGGTGTTGTGGCTCAGCGCAATGCCAAGCGGGGTGTCACCTGCGCGGACGGTGTACGTGTCCGCCGGGGCGCGCTGGCGTTCGCTGGCGAACCCAGTCACTCTGGCTTCGTCAGCCTCTTGCGCAACCTGGGGCGTATCTGCAGCAGCTTTTGCTGCGACCTCCGTTGGCGCCGTGACGACGTCTGCGTCCAGGCTTGCCGGCAGCGCAATCTCTTGACCGATCTGCAACAGGTCGTACTCTTGCAGACCGTTGACGGCGGCAAGCTCTTGCCAGGTGATGTTGTAGCGCAGGGCAATTGTGAAGAGTGTATCGCCCGCAGAGACCGTGTAGCGCTGCTTGCCAGCGACGGCGGCGTTGGTGGTTGTCTCGACTGGCCCGCCAATGCCGCCGATAGAGGGTATGTGCAGCACCTGTCCTATCTGGAGCAGGTCGGACTCACTCAGGTTGTTGGCAATGGCGATGTCTTGCCAGTCCAGCCCGTAGCGAATGGCGATGCCAAGCAGCGTGTCTCCCGGCTGGACGGTGTAATCCAGACCGCTGGCGGGGACGCTCATCACTGTAGGCGCGTCACTGCTCTCACCCGCTGCTGCAACGTAGACAGGTGGGCCACCATCCGGGTTGCCGAAGTCGGTGACAAGAATCCAGTAGCCATTGGGCGCCACGCCAGCGCCTACCCCGATTTCGTCCCAGTGCGCGCCCAGGATGTTGACGCGATGAATCCAGTCATTCATCCACCAGACAATGGCTTGCTCTGGGCTAGAGACCGCCACCCAGTTCTCGCTGACGGCGCTGGAGCCATAGCCAGCGCGCGCCACGCGCAATTGCACGTTGCTGCCGTCGCTGCCATAGTGACCCCAGTTGCCATTGGCAATCACATCTTCGACGTGGCGTTGTGCGGCGAGTGTGAGCGCCTCGTTCACAGCCAGCGGCGCCAGGCCATTGTCGATACGCGCCTGGTTGACGTCGGCCAACACCTGTTGCGCTGCTGTCTGACTATCGAGATTGCCTTCATCCTGTGCGTGAGCGGGTGCAATGAAGAGAAGCGAGACGAACAGGGCGAGTAGAGAAACGGTCTGCAAACGGACTGTGAATCCGCCGGAAAAATCACGATTTTTCATGCTGCGCGCAGCATAGCAGAGTGCGCAGGAAATGCGCAAACGGCGCATGCCCAAAACGCCAGCAATGTGGTGCGCATTGTGCGTCGCACAGGCGGCGGCAAAATGACGCACGCGCTACGCTTTCCCTACGCTGAGATGGTGCGATACGCACACCGGATCGCCTGATTTGACGAAAATCGCTGCACGTGTCATCTTGGCATGTGCGACGTCGTCGCAGCGAAAACGATCCACCTTCCAACCAAAATAGATCAGAAAGGAACGCACCATGTCGAGACCTGTCACTCTGTTCACCGGTCAATGGGCGGATTTGCCGCTAGAAGTGTTGGCGCAAAAGGTGAGCGCCTGGGGCTTCGATGGGCTGGAGCTGGCCTGTTGGGGCGATCATTTCGAGGTCGATAAGGCGCTGGAGAGCGACCGCTATGTACGCGAGAAGCGCGACCTGCTCGAAAAGTACGGGCTGGGCTGCTGGGCGATCAGCACGCACCTGGTCGGTCAGTGCGTCTGCGACCCAATCGATGCCCGCCACAAGGCGATCCTGCCGCCGCGCATCTGGGGCGACGGCGAGCCGGAAGGGGTGCGCCAGCGCGCCGCCGAGGACGTCGCCAACACGGCGCGCGCCGCCAAACTCTTTGGCGTCAATGTCGTCAACGGCTTCACGGGCAGCAGCGTCTGGCACAAGCTCTACTTCTTCCCGCCAACCAGCGACGCTGAGATCGACGCCGGTTACGCCGACTTCGCCGCACGCTGGACGCCAATCCTCGATGTCTTCCAGGCGGAAGGCGTGCGCTTTGGGCTGGAGGTGCATCCGACCGAGATCGCCTACGACATCATCACCTTTGAGCGCGCGCTCAACGCCGTCAACGGCCACCCGGCCTTTGGCATCAACTTTGATCCGAGCCATCTGGTGCACCAGTTCATCGACCCGACCGAGCTGATCTACGCCTTCCCGGATCGTATCTTCCACGCGCACGTCAAGGATGCGCGCGTGCAGCTCACCGGGCGCAACAGCATTCTCTCGTCGCACCTCAGCTTTGGCGACCGCCGCCGCGGCTGGGACTTCGTCTCGCCCGGGCGCGGGGATGTGAAGTGGGATCCGATCGTGCGCGCGCTCAACCGGATCGGCTACCAGGGGCCGCTCTCCATCGAGTGGGAGGACAGCGGCATGGATCGCGACTTCGGCGCGCCCGAAGCCCTGGCGTTGATGCGACGTATGGACTTCACCCCCTCAGCCGTGGCTTTCGACGCTGCGTTTGCGAAGTAGTTGATAGCACGCGGATGACGCGGATTGGGCGGGTCGGCGCGGATTTTCTTGAATCTGTGTTGATCCGCCCAATCCGCGTGCCATTTTGTTGACAACCTATAGGAACCGGCAGGTCAGCGCGTCGCCTCTCGCAACTCGCCCCTCGCCCCTCACCAATCAGGAGCCATCATGACCAAATCATTGACCATCGACGCCGTACTCGACGCAGTGCGTTTTCGTTGCATCGGGCCGACGCGCGGCGGGCGCGTCGTTGCCGTCGCTGGCCACCCGCACAACCAGGCGGAGTTCTACTTTGGCGCAGTCGCCGGCGGCGTCTGGAAGACTGAGGATGCCGGGACGACCTGGCGCTGCATCACCGACGGCCAACTCAAGACCGCATCGGTGGGCGCGCTCTGTGTTTCAGATAGTCATCCAAATGTGATCTACGCTGGCATGGGCGAGACAACGATCCGCATCGACGTTTCCTATGGCGACGGCGTCTATAAATCGACTGACGGCGGGCGCACCTGGAAGCATCTCGGTCTGGCGGATACGCGTCACATCGGGCGTGTGCGCGTGCATCCCACCAACCCCGACCTGGTCTACGTGGCGGCGCTCGGTCACGCCTTCGGACCGAACGAGGAACGCGGCGTTTTCCGCTCGCAGGATGGCGGCGCCACGTGGGAGAAGGTGCTCTACGTCAGCGACAAGGCGGGCGCCGTCGATCTCAGCATCGATGCGCAGAACCCCTCGATCCTCTACGCCAGCATCTGGCAGACCTACCGCAACTTCTGGGAGCTGAACAGCGGCGGGCCTGACAGCGGGCTGTGGCGTTCGCGCGACGGCGGCGACACATGGGAGCGCATCAGCGACAACCCCGGCTTCCCGCAGACGCTGAAGGGCAAAATTGGCGTGGCGGCGTCGCCGGTGAAAGCGGGCCGCGTCTGGGCGATGGTCGAGGCGAAGGACGCCTCTGGTCTCTATCGCTCGGACGACTTCGGCGCCACCTGGCAGAAGCTCAACGACAGCATCGACCTGTGGGCGCGGCCGTGGTACTACATGCATGTCTACGCCGACCCGCAGGATGAGGAGACGGTCTACGTGCTCAACCTGGGCATGCAGAAATCGACTGACGGCGGCAAGACTTTTGTGGAAATCCCCACGCCGCACGGCGACAACCACGATCTCTGGATCGACCCGCGCAACAACAAGCGCATGATCGAGGGCAACGATGGCGGCGCCTGTGTCTCCTTCGACGCTGGCGCATCCTTCAGCACGATTTACAACCAGATGACCGCCCAGTTCTATCACATGGACGTAGATGACGAGTTCCCCTACCGCGTCTACGGCACGCAGCAGGACAATTCCAGCGTCTGCGTGCCCAGCGACACCATCGCCGGGCCGATCACGTGGGCGGATTGTGAAGTCGTCGGCACAGGGGAAAGCGGTTACATCGCCGTCAAGCCGGATGATGTGAACACGGTCTATGTTGGCGCAGTGGGCAGCTCGCCGGGCGGTCAAGGCGCGCTGCAGAAGGTTGACCGCATCTCCGGGCAGATTCAGCTCGTCAACGTCTGGCCCGAAGACCTGCACGGTCGCGGCGTTGGCGAGGCGAAGGTGCGCTTCCCGTGGACCTTCCCGATCCTCTTCTCGCCGCACGACCCGAACGTGCTCTACACCTGCGGCAACATCGCCTATCGCTCGACCAACGGCGGTCACAGTTGGGAGGCGATCAGCCCCGACCTTACGCGTGCGGACATGAGCAAGCTAGGACCTTCCGGCGGCCCCATCACGCTCGACACCAGCGGCGCCGAACATTACGCCACCATCTACGCCTTCCGCGAGTCGCCGCATGAACCGGGCGTCTTCATGGCCGGCAGCGACGATGGTCTGGTGCATATTTCGCGCGACGGTGGCGCCAGCTGGCAAAACATCACGCCGCCCGACCTGCCGGAATGGAGCTACATCCGCACCGTGGAGCCTTCGCCCTTCGACGCCGCCACCTGGTATCTTGCCGCCACGCGCTACAAACTCGACGACCCGGCGCCCTACCTCTACAAGACGACTGACTACGGCGCAAGCTGGAGCGTGATCACTGCGGGCATTCCCGCCGATGACTACACGCGCGTGATTCGCTGTGACCCGAACGTGCGTGGGCTGCTCTATGCCGGGACAGAGTTGGGGCTGTATGTCTCGTTCGATGATGGCGCGTCGTGGCGACGCTGGCACTCCACCTTGCCGGTGGCGCCGGTCTACGACATCAAACTCAAGGGAACTGACCTGATCCTGGCGACACACGGGCGCGGCTTCTGGATCGGTGACAACCTGACGCTGCTCTACCAGGGGGTGGCGCAGACCAATGCAACCGATGTGACGCTCTTTGCACCGGGGCGCACTTGGCGCATCTTGCCCGACCTCTTCGCCGACTGGATGCCGACGGAGGGTAAAATCTACGGCGTAGGGCTTGGCTCCGGCGCGACGATCCTCGCACACAAGGACGCGAACGGGCAGATCAAGCGCACCTTCCTCGACGCGGGCGAAGGCATGCCGCGCGGCGCCGTGATCGACTACTTCTTGCCCGAAACGCCCGCACCAGAGACGCCGGTCACGCTGGCGATCCTCGACGCGGCGGGCAACGTGCTGCGCGAATACAGCCGCAAGCCCAACGACTACGACAAGTGGGATGACAAGCGCAAGGGCATGGAACCAGGTCCCTGGCTGCCGCTTCACGCTGGCATGAACCGCTTCGTGTGGAATCTACGCTTGCCCGGCGCAACCAAAGTGCCCGGCAACAAGACCGCCGGCGCAGTCAATGAAGGCCCCTTTGTGCTGCCCGGTCGCTACCATGTGCGGCTCACAGTGGGTGAGACGGTCGCCACGCAGGGGTTCGAGGTGGTGAACGACCCGCGTGTGCGTGCCACGCTGGCTGATCTGGAAGAACAGCACGCGCTGCTGCTGCGCATCCGCGACAAAATTTCGGACGCACACGCCGCCGTCAACCGCCTGCGCAGCATTCGCGAGCAGGTCGAAGCCTGGCAGAAACGCGCTGGCGATGCGCCGACGATCACGGCTGCAGCGACAGCATTGCTGGAGAAGCTAGCTGCCGTCGAGGATGCGCTGATCTTGCCTGGCGAGCAAAAGGTGACCTACGGCTTGATCGCGCGCTCGCGGCTCAACGAAGCGTTAGCCTCCACGGTCGCCATCGTCGGCAGCGCTGACGCTCGCCCGACCGAGCAGGCATACGCCATCGTGGAGCACTATGCCACGCAGATCGACGCGCAGATTGCGGCGCTGGACGCGGCATTGACCACCGATCTGGCTGCGCTCAATCAGGCGATCCAGGCGGCTGCCCTGGCGCCGATCGCCTAGAAGATCGACATGCGTCGCACTGGTCGGCAAGTGGGTTGGTTGTTCCCTTGCCTGGCCAATGCGACGCCCCCCTGACGCGCCTGTCAACGCTGCTCCAGAAGTGTTCGTAACTTGACCGACAACTCTTTAGTCGAAAACGGTTTTTGAATGTAGACGACATCTTCGCGCAGCAGACCACGATGGGAGATGGCGCTCGCTGAATAGCCGGACATAAAGCTTGCCTGGATGTGGGGAGCGCTGCGTCTGATTTGCTCCACCAAGTCGTATCCGTTCATCTCCGGCATAATCACATCGGTCAGCACCAGATCGATCTCGGCGCTTAGGGCAGAGGCTAGCTGCAACGCCTCGCGCGGGGTTGCGGCCGCCAACACGCGATAGCCAAGCTGCTCCAACATCAGCCTAGCGCTTTCGAGCATTGCCGGTTCATCCTCAACCAGCAGGATGGTTTCGCCCTGCCCATAGCGGATGGCGTTGGCTTCTGCGTTGGGCGCAGCGGTCGACGCAGAAGCATGATAGCGCGGGAGGTAGACCTTGAAGGTGGCGCCCATGTCCGGTTCGCTGTAGACATTGATGAAGCCGTCGTTCTGTTTGACAATGCCATAGACTGTCGCCAGACCCAATCCTGTGCCTTTCCCGACTTCCTTGGTGGTGAAAAATGGCTCGAAGATATGCTTCAGCGTGGTTGGATCGATGCCGGCGCCGGTGTCACTGACCGATAGCATGACAAAGTCGCCTGGCGTTGCCTCGGCGCGGCGCCGACAATACTCAACGTCGATGGTGACATTCTTTGCTTCGATGAAGATGCTGCCTACTCCGGCGATGGCATCGCGGGCATTGACGCACAAGTTGGTCAGGATTTGGTCGATCTGGCCGGGGTCGATCCGCACAGGCCATAGGTCTGGCGTCGGTGACCAGGAGAGCGTAATATCCTCACGGATCAGACGGCGCAGCATCTTGATATTCTCGGCGATGGCATCGTTCAGGTCGATGACTTTGGGATTGACGATCTGCTTGCGTGCAAAACCCAACAACTGTTGCGTCAACCTGGCTGAGCGCTCGGCGGCTTTACGGATTTCCAGAAACCGATTGTACAGCGGGTGGTGCGGCTCGAGTTGCATCAGCGCCAGCTCGGTTTGCAGCAGGATGACTGCCAGCATGTTGTTAAAGTCATGCGCCACGCCGCCAGCCAACTGCCCGACCGTTTCCATCTTTTGCGCCTGACGCAGTTGTTCTTCAAGCTGCTTGCGTTCCGTAACGTCGAAGACCAGGGAGTAGAGTAGATTGCGACCCAGCATGTGAATCGGTCCGCTGAAGACCTCTACATCGCGGATCGACCCATCGGCGCGGCGATGGCGAAACTCGAAGTGGTTACGCTGCTGTGTCTGCGCTCGCACCATTTCTTCCTTGATTTGTGCTGGCGACAATATGTTGATGTCGGCTATATTCATGTTGCGCAGTGTGGCCACATCCCACCCATAATAAGCGCTGGCGGCAGGGTTGGCGTCGAAGATGCACCCGGTAGTTGGATCGATCACCAACATGGTGGCGTGGCTGTTTTGGAACAGGCTGCGGAAGCGTGCTTCGCTGGCGCGCAGTGCTGCTTCCGCGCGACGTTGTTCGGTGATGTCCCGCGCAATGCTGAGGATGAAGAAATCGCCCGCTATCTCGATTACATCGAGGTTGATGGCAAACTCACGCGCTTCACCGCTCCTGGTATAGAGCGTCTGTTCCAGATTGCGGACGGATTTTTGCCTGTTCAGTTCATCGAGAATTTCCTGGCGATGCCCGACGTCGCGCTGAATGCCCAGTGCAAGCGTACTCTTGCCGAGGGCTTCCGCTCTTGTGAAGCCAAAAACTCGCTCGAATTCCTCGTTGACATCCACCAGGACGCCGTCCGCTGCGCGGGAGAGCGCAGCCGCTACGCTAGATTTTGCAAAAATGATCGAGAATTTTTGTTCTGCCTGCTGGAGGGATGTCTGGCTCAGTTGCAATTGTTGCTGTTTGTGCGCCAGCAACGCTTGCGCCTGCCGCCGCGCACGCAGCAGCACCTCGACGCGCGCGTGCAATTCTGCTTTCTGGATGGGCGTGCTGATGACCTCGTCGATGATTTGCCAGATGTTCCCCGTCAGCAGGCTCACATCGCGTTTGGCGGTCACCAATAGCACGGGCAGATACCCTTCGCCCTCCGCCGCCTTGCGCGCCAGCAGCTCGGTGCGAAAGTGCGTCAGGGCGGGGCCATCCAGAATGCACAAGTCGAAGGGATTGTCGATAGTCGCGTCCGGGGGCGTCGCCAGTTGATATTTATCGCGTAGGTGTTCTTCAAGTAGACGACGATCCCGCACCTTTGCCATCAGCAGCAAGATCGTATCCATGCCACGTACTCCTTTTTGCGCGCTGGGCGCCTGCTCTGAGCGCTCCCGCCTGGACTATGTTGCTCATTGCGTCATCAAGGAACGGCTTGCAACAGGTTGTGAATTGCGTCAGCAAGTTCCCGCATGATCAGGGGCTTCTCCATGACCGCCTGAGCGCCGTGCGCGTAACCCAGTCTACGGACGGCAACGCTTTGCCGCGGCGAAATGATCAGCAATGGAATATCGCGCGCGTGCAGCCGTGCACAACACTCCCAAATCGCCAGGTCAAAACCAGTGACATCCACCAGCGCAAAGCGGAACGGCTGCGCTGCGTCCAGGATTTGAGTCAGCGCGTCCAGCGTATCTGCGCGCAGCGTGGTGTAACCCAGGCGCTCGATAAAGGCAGCCAGCAGTTCCTGATTCCTGATGTTGCTGCCCACGATCAGCAATCTGTCCGCTGCTGCCCGCTCTGCCATGTTACTTGTCGATCCAACTCGGCGTGCCCGTGAGAATGCCGCGCAGGTCAGTGAGCGGTGGCCCAATCCTGATGCCGTCGCTGGTGATCGCAAATTCGCGCAGCGTCTTCTCGAAGTCACTGAGGCGCTTTTTGAGCACACCGATGGCTTTGCGCAGCTCGCCATCGATCTCCAGATAGCGCAAAAAGATGATGTTGTCAGCCAGGTAGCTGATCTCCTGTTCGGTGACGCGGAAATCACCGGTCAACTGCGCCGTCTCGACGGTGAGCAGGACAGCAACGCCCATGTTCTGCAGATACTTGGTCAGTGCGTGCAGTTGGCTGACCAGGTCGCGACCCCGCATACTCAGCCGGTAGCCCGAAACGCTGTCGATCATCACGATACGGGCGTGCTTTTGCTCGACCTCTTGCCGAACCCGCTGCGCAAACTCGTCGGGTGTGAATTGCAGCGGTTCGATCTTTTCGATGACGAGCGTCCCTTGCGCAGTCATGGCGCGTGCATCGATCTGGATGGTCTCCCCACGCTGCAAGATGATGTCCACGTCTTCTTCCAATGTGAAAAGCACCGATCGCTCACCGCGTAAGGCGCCCTCCTTCATGAACTGGAGGCCAAGCGTGGTCTTTCCAGCGCCGGTGGGGCCAGAGAGGAAGGTCACAGTCCCACGCTCCAGGCCGCCATGGAGCAGTTTGTCTAGCTCAGGTAGCCCAGACCTGATGCGCTCTGGATTGAACGCCACGCGGTGACGCTGCGGCGCCAGGATAGGGAAGACAGCCATACCGCTGTCGTCCAGCTTCATGGAGTGGCTGCCGCTGATAAAGTCTGACCCGCGCAACTTGGCGATGGTCAGATTGCGGCCGTACTGGTCGAAGGCTAGATCGATGATGCCATCCGCCATGAATTGCAGATCATCATCTGGTGTGATGGCGCTATTTTCGGAGGTGAAGAGCACGGTGGCGTTGCGCTCGGTCAGGAAGCGCAGAAACGAGAGCACCTGTTTCCGAAATTGAAAGACGTCGGTGGCAAGGTAGCGAAATTGCGTGAGCGGGTCAAGAAAGACGCGTGTGGGCGCCAGCCGCTCTACTGCCTCCGTGATCCGGTTCGTGATTGGCTCGCGCTCCACTTCCGCTGGCGTGAAGATGTCGTACGCCTGCACTTCAGCAAAATAGCCCGATTCAGGACTCAAATCCAGAAAGTTGACATGGGTGAGATCAAGCCCAATGTGCGCGGCGTCGGTGCGTAGCCGCGTCTCATCCTCCTCCAGGGAGATGAAGAGAACTTGCTCGCCGCGACGAGCGCCTGCCGCCAGAAAATGAAGACCCAGGGTGGTCTTGCCTGTGCCTGGACCACCGCGCACCAGGTAAGCGCGGCCTGGCAGCAATCCGCCATACAGGATTTCATCCAGGCCAACGACGCCCGTCGAGAGTCGGTCGCGTATAGAAGTTTTCACAGTTTCCTCCTGGCATCGGGAGCATTAGTCAGCGCGTCACGCGGGTGCACGCCCAAAGACCGCTACCACATTTTGCCCGCCAAAGCCAAAGGCATTGACGATGGCATAGCGCGCATCGACCGTTTCTGGTTGGTTGCCGACGATATGCAGGTCGAGCTCTGGATCGGGCGTATAGTTGATTGTGGGCGGCACGATGCCCTCGCGCAGCGCGCAGACCGCTGCCACCACCGACTCGGCGCCCGCCGCGCCCAACGCGTGCCCGACCATGCTCTTGATGCTGGTGATCTTCAGCCGATAGGCTGCCGCGCCAAACGCGCGCTTGAGCGCCAGCGTCTCGCTGGCGTCGTTGAGCGTCGTGCCAGTGCCGTGCGCCATGACAATGTCGATATCTTCCGGCTGTAGCTTTGCCATGTGCAGCGCACCACTGAGGGCACGCGCGGCGCCGTCGCCGTTCGGGTCGGGCGCAGTGATGTGGAAGGCGTCGCCGGTGAGCTTGCCGCCCAACACTTCAGCGTAGAGTTTGGCGCCGCGCGCGCGGGCGTGTTCCTCGGTCTCCAGAATCACAGCGGCTGCGCCCTCGCCCGCCACGAAGCCATCGCGATCCACGGAAAAGGGGCGGCAGGCATGTTCTGGGTCGTCCGTGCGGCTGGAAAGCGGGCCCATGCGCCCGAACGCCGCCATCGTCAGCATCGACATCAGCGATTCAGCGCCGCCCGCAATGATCACATCCGCCTCGCCGCGCTGCAAGAAGTGATAACCTTCAATGATGGAGTAGTGGCCGCTGGCGCAGGCGGCTGTGCTCGTCATCACCGGGCCTTTGGCGCCGACCTCAATCGAGATGATGCAGGAGACCGCGTTGGCCATGGCGCTCGGCACGACAAATGGCCCCACCGAACGCCAACCTTTCCGCACCACCTCCAGCGCACCCGCTTCGATCTCGGTGATGCCGCCGCCGCCGGTCGCCATCAAGACACCGACACGGTCGCCGTTGCTGGCGTCGATTGTGAGGCCGGCGTCGGTCAGCGCCTGGCGTGCAACCGCTACGGCAAATTGCGAAGAGCGATGGATACGCCGTGCCGTCTTGCGATCCATATACGCGGTTGGGTCAAAACCCTTGACCTCGCAAGCGATGTTGTAGGGCATATCCTCGGTGTCAAAGCTGGTGATACGCCCAGCGCCCGACTTGCCGGCCAGCAAATTGCGCCAGAAAGTGGCAACGTCATTGCCGATTGGTGTTACTGCGCCCATGCCGGTGATAAAGACTCGTGTCATTTAGATAACTCGCTTTCTTGTTTTGGGAGCGCCAGCACATTGGCTGGTTGTAGAAAAGGGCGCAGCTACTGCGCCCTTTCTGTTTGTACGAAATCGTCCATTACGGTGTATTTGGCCGAATTTGAAGTATCCACCCGTTGCTGGCTCATGGATTGGTTAGCTGATGAGTCCGGTGCGCTGTGGACGCCATTCTTTCTGAATGTCCTTCTGAATTATACTGATAGGGTGTTCAGAGCACCAAACTTGAGATGAAAACAGCATACAGGCAAACTCATGGCTGAAGCAACCACTTTCGTGACCTCGCAACTACACCTGCCGCCGGAGAGCATCGCCAGCCTGCCGCCCGAAGTGCGCGACTTGCTGCTCCTCTACCTCCAACGATGGGGAGAACCCGCCGAGCAGCTCAAAGTCGCGGAAATCCTGCGCGCAAGTCATGGTGGGGCGCCAGCCTTGCTGGACTACCTGGCGCACGCTTACCTGGCGGCGGATGACCCCAGGGCGGCGATGGAGGTGATCGAACGTCGGCAACGGCGCAATACCACGATTGGCTCACACGCGCTAGAGGCGCGCGCCCTGCTGGCGTTAGGGATGCGCGAGGCCGCTCGGCGCATCGCCCTGGAATTGGCGGCTGCCAATCCACGCAACGGCAACGCTATCGCCGCCGCCGCCGAGGTGCTGGCCAGGACGTCCGCTTACGAGACTGCTGCCGCCCCTGTCGTTGCGTATCTAGCGATGAAACCCTTCGATTTGCAGGGGACATTGGCGCTGGCCTTTGTCGCCGCCGAAGGGGGGCGCCTCGAGCTGGCAGATGCGCAACTGCAGCGGCTGGGCGGCGGCATTCCGGCCGGCATCACGGTGGAGCAGCTCATGCTGCTGCAACAGCTGGCGGAGAAGTTGGACAAGCGCGAGACCGCCGCCGCCGCCAGCCTTGAACTACAACGGCGCCAACAACAGGAACTGCAGGCGCTGCAAAGCGCCCTGTCCCCTTTTGTCGACGGCGCTGCGCTACTCATCAGCGATCCAGGCGCGTTCTATCGCCAGTACACTGGGTTGGATTCCATCCAGCTGACCCGCGCGGAACGCCAGCGCATCCAGCTTGAGACGATCCGCCATTTTGGCTTTGAGCGGCTGCGTGAAGGGCAGATGGAGACGATCGCCCTTGCCTTGCTGCGCAACCAGTCTGTGCTGACCGTCATGCCAACCGGCGGTGGTAAGTCGCTCTGCTATCAGCTGCCGGCATTGGTGCTGCCGCGCGCTACACTCGTCATCAGCCCATTGATTGCGCTGATGAAGGATCAGGTGGAGGGTCTGCCCAAAGCCGCTCAGGCGCGAGCGGTCTTCATCAACAGCACTCTCAGCGACGCCGAACTCGCAACACGCATGGAAGGCGTCGCGCGCGGAGACTACAAGCTGATCTACGCCGCGCCTGAACGTCTGCGCCAACGCGCCTTCCTGCATGCGTTGCGGCGGGCAGGGCTGGATTTGTTTGTCGTCGATGAGGCGCATTGTGTCAGCATGTGGGGGCACGATTTTCGCCCGGATTACCTGTTCATTCAGCAGGCGCGCGCTGCGCTTGGCAACCCACCCGCACTGGCGATGACTGCCACTGCCCCCCCACGCGTGCGCGACGAGATCGTCGACTACATCAGCGACGCCGCCGGGCAAGCCGGCGGACAGACGCTCCGCCCCCATGTCATTGCGCTCGATATCTTTCGTCCCAACCTGCATCTCTCCGCCCTCCAATTTCACAATGAGGACGAGAAACTGGTGGCTCTGGTCAATTATGTGAGCGCAACGCCGGGCAGCGGCATCGTCTACGTCAACACTCGCAGCCGCGCCGAAACAATTGCCGGCGCGCTGCGTCGCGCTGGGGTTGCCGCCGAAGCCTATCACGCCGGGCTGGCCGAACGCGCCCCGGTGCAAGATCGCTTCATGACCAATCAGACGCGCGTCGTCGTCGCCACCATCGCCTTTGGCATGGGCATCGACAAGGCCGACATCCGTTTTATCGTCCACTTTCACCCCTCGCGCAGCCTGGACGCCTATTACCAGGAAGTAGGTCGCGCCGGGCGCGATGGCAAGTTGAGCCAGGGTGTGCTCTTTTACAGCAATAACGACTGGGCGAACTTGCGGCGCTGGGCGCGCGCCGACGAGTATGCCATCGACTTCCTGAAGCGCGTTTACGCCGCCATCGCTGCTCAACTTGGCGTGGCCGTCAACGTCCACCTTGCGACCGTCCTCACCGCTGCCGACGCCGCGCCTGACGTGAGCGAGGGTGACGCACCAGCGGAGGCAACCATGCCTGTTGCGAGGGGACGGATCACTGCGCTGGACGCTGGGGACGCCGTCGGGCCGGTGGAATTGCGGCGTCTCCAGCAGGTGCTAAGCAGCGACGAGACGACTGTGCGCGTTGCCATCAGCCTGCTAGAGCGGGCGGGGCTGTTGCGGCGGGGCTTTGACTTGCCGCGTGAGGTGACGATTACCGTTCCGCGCCGACTCAATCGCGCCGCATTGGAAGATCGCACGTTGGCGCGCCTGTTCAAGGGGTTGCAGCTCGGTCCCGACCAATCGGCGAGCTTTGCGCTCGCCGACATTGCCCGCTTTATGCGCTGGCCCCTGGCCGATGCTGAAGCGCATCTGCTGGAGTTGGGGGGCGAAGGTGTGTTTACGCTCAAATTTGGGCGGCGCGCCATGTTGATTGAGTTGCCCGCTGAACCCGATGACCTGGAAGCGCGCCTGGAAGCGCTCCTGGCGCAATCTGTCGCTGTAGCGCAACGCCGCATCGATGATATGATCGGCTACGCCACGACCGACAGTTGCCGGCACGGTTACATCAGCGCCCACTTTGGCAGCCCGCCGCGCACCCACTGCGCTGTCTGCGACAATTGCACTGGCGTGCGTCCTGACATCGTGCAGCCCGAACGTGTCGAGCATCTGCTGCCGGACGACGCCGACATTGAGCCGATGATCATCGATTGCTTGATCAGCTTGCCCAGGCCGGTTGGGCGCAGCGGCCTGGCGCGCATCCTGACAGGTGCGCTGCGTTCGCCCGTCAAGCCTGAGCAGGCGCGCCACTTTGGCGCGCTCAAGGCGCTAGGTGAGGGCGGCGTTATGGCCTATATCGACGACCTGCTCGAGCAGAACCGGCTGCGTCAGTACACGCGGCAGGACTACCTCGTGTTAGCGCCGACCCTGCGCGGGCGCACCGAGGCAGAGGCTTGGCTGGCCGAGCACCCGGAACTGGCGGCGTATGGTGCGGCGGCGCCAACGGCTGAAACTCCGATTGAGACTGCGATGGAGTCCGACCGCTACACCGCCCTGCAAAAGGCGCTTTGGCTCTGGCGACGCCGGCTGGCAGACGAGTTGGCGCAGCCAGTCTACGTTATCATGCACAATGAGTTGATGCTGCGCATAGCTGAGACACGCCCGCAAACGCTGGAGGCGTTGGCTGCACTGCCTGGCATGGGGGCACAGCGTCTCCAGCACTACGGTGAGGCATTGCTCGATATCATCAAGCTCAACCCACCGCAGCCCGGCGACGACGCGCGGCTGGCAGCACAGCGGGCGGAATTGGAGGCGGCGCAGGCAGCTGCCCGGTCGGCGGCGCACCAGGGGGAGGAGCCGATCTCGCCACAGCTCGAAAAGCAAATCTACATGCGGCTGCAGGAGTTGCGCCAGAAGCTGGCCATTGGCAACCGTGTTAAGCCTTTCACCATTGCCGGCGACCCGCTGCTCAGGGAGATCGCCCGCCGCGCACCGACCAGCCTCGATGCATTGCAGGCGATCCCTGGCTTTGCGGCCAGTGGGTTGAGCAAATCATCCGCCCAGATTGTTACGATGATTGCTGCCCTGCGCCAGCAGGCGTAGCAATCATCATCGGCGGGGGCCCCCCCTCACCCCCAAGTGATGTGTGTCATCCTTAGGGTGCGCAGCCCAACTCAAATTCCCGATTCGTCGTTTTGATGTTAAAATGTTCTTGGACTCAGGGACGAGCCAATGGCTGCCCTGAGTTTTTGATTGGTGGGAAAGCGACCGGGGAAAATGAAGAGAAAGGAATTTGATGATGAAGATTGCGAACAATATCACAGAGCTAATTGGGCGCACGCCATTGGTGCGGATCAACCGCATTGCTGGCGACGCGCCCGCCACGATTGCCGCCAAGCTCGAGTTCTTCAATCCGGCGGGGAGCGTCAAGGATCGCATCGGTCTGAGCATGATCGAAGCGGCGGAGCGGGCAGGCGTGCTTACACCGGAGAAGATTATCCTGGAGCCGACCAGTGGCAACACAGGCATCGGGCTGGCGTTTGTGGCGGCGGCCAAAGGCTACAAGTGCACACTGGTCATGCCGGAAACGATGAGCATGGAACGCCGCATGTTGCTGCGCGCCTATGGCGCCGACCTGGTGTTGACGCCAGGCCCAGAAGGGATGAAGGGCGCCATCCGCCGCGCGGAGGAGATGGCCGCCGCTGATAGCCGCTATTTCATCCCACAGCAATTCATGAACCCGGCCAACCCGGCCATCCATCGCGCCACCACCGCCGAGGAAATCTGGGATGACACGGACGGCCAGGTGGACATTCTGGTGTCCGGGGTAGGCACCGGCGGGACAATCACCGGCGTGGCAGAGGTAATCAAGGCGCGCAAGCCCGGTTTCCGAGCCATCGCCGTGGAACCGGCGGCGTCGCCCGTGCTGTCAGGCGGTCAGCCCGGCCCGCATAAGATTCAGGGTATCGGCGCTGGCTTTGTGCCAGCCGTGCTCAACACCAGCATCATTGATGAGATCATCCCTGTGAGCAACGAGGATGCTTTTGCGATGGCGCGGCGCGCTGCCGCTGAGGAGGGGCTGCTGGTTGGCATCTCTTCGGGGGCGATCTTGCACGCGGCGATCCAGGTGGCTAACCGCGCAGAGAACGCGGGCAAGCTCATCGTGGCGATCATCCCTTCGAATGGCGAACGCTACTTGAGCACTGATCTCTTTGCACACCTGCGCGGGTAGCAAAATCAGGGCACGCGGAGGGCGCGGAGTGGACGGATGGGGTCTGGCGCGCGATGGCGCTGATTTCCTACGCACGGCTTCGCGTCGCCCGCGTGCTATTCTTTTTCTGGGGAGGTTGATCATGTTTGCCCGGCTTCGTGAGGACATCGCGGTCGTCTTTGAGCGCGACCCGGCGGCGCGCAGCACTTGGGAAGTGCTGGTCTGTTATCCGGGGCTGCATGCCCAGTGGTTCTATCGGCTGGCGCACTGGCTGTGGCTGCGCCGGCTGCACTTCCTGGCGCGCTTTGTCTCGCACCTGGGGCGGTTCTTCACCGGCATCGAGATTCATCCTGGCGCTACGATCGGGCGCGGCTTTTTCATAGATCACGGCATGGGCGTCGTCATCGGTGAGACGGCGGAGATCGGCGACAATGTCACCCTCTACCACGGCGTGACCCTAGGAGGTGTGAGCTGGCGTAAGGAGAAGCGTCACCCTACGGTCGGCGATCATGTGGTCGTTGGTGCGGGCGCCAAGGTGCTGGGACCGATCACGATCGGTGCACACTCGCGTATCGGCGCTAACTCGGTGGTGGTCAAGGATGTTGAGCCGCATTCGGTCGTGGTTGGCGTGCCGGGGCGTGTGCGTCATCGCGCTGGCGAACTGGTGGAAGACACGCGCCACGAAGACCTGCAGCATAACCTCCTCCACGACACGACGATGGAGTTGTTGCAACAGGTCGTCGCACGGCTGACCGCCGTCGAGGCTGAATTGGCGCAAGAGGAATTACATCTGGACGCGCAGAAGGCGGTGGAACGAAACGGGTATCAGGGGCCATGGGGGATTTGAGAGAGAGGAGATGGAGTTGTTGGCTGCCTGCCTGGGCATGGTTTCGGCATGGCACGCTAACGTGCCATGCCGAAGTAACGGGTGAAATTGCCGCGCTGCATCTTGGTCGCGCTATTCACCCGCCCGCTGCGCTCGGTACTTTTCGTCTAGGCTGTCAATTTTGGCGACCTTTGGCGCCGAACGCCCGCCCTGGAATTCGCTTTCCAACCAGATGTCGATCAGCTTTTCCGCCACGGCCGCGCCGGTGATTTGCGCACCAAAGGTGATGATCTGCGCGTTGTTGCTGGCGACGGCGCGCTCGGCCGTATAGGGGTCCTGCACACAGACTGCGCGCACCCCCGGCACTTTGTTGGCGACGATGGCCATGCCTGCGCCCGTGCCACAGACCAGGATGCCGCGCGCGTACTTGCCCGCGCCGACCTCTTCAGCAACCAGCGCACCGATGTCGGGGTAATCGACCGGCGTGTTTTCATTCACGCCCATGTCCACCACCTGATAGCCCTTTTTGATCAGGTAGTCGCGAATTGCGTTCTTCAGTGGCATCCCAAAATGGTCGGCGCCCATCACGATCGGCGTGTTCTTATCCATGGTATTCCTCCAAAACCATCACATCAGATCTGAACTGTCAAGATAGAAAGAGTGTAAAGTCACGCGTTGTATCACCGTATTCCCAGCACTCTTGCCAGCTTGCGTGCCGTGAAGCGGTTGCGCAGATAGTGACCGTTGTCGAAGCCGAGGTCGCGCTCAGCGTCGTCGAAGCCAAGTTCTGCTGCTGTAGCCGGCCCGCCTGCGCGCCGCAGCAGGTCGGCGACGGTGGCGGCAGGCGGTACCTGGGCGGCGATGGCTTGAATCTCGTCCCAGTGTTGGAGGATGGTGCGCTTGAGCGCCTCAACCTGCTCCGGGGTAAGCTCCAGAAATGCCCTGTGGTCGGCGATCACGCCCTCCGCCAGGTCGCCGTAGGCGGCGCGGATGCGGGCAATTTCGGCGTCGAGCGAAGGCCAGGTTGCTGCTTCCAGCCGGTCGGCAACCTGTTCGCGCGTTAGCGCGCGCACCTGATCGTACAACTGCGCCACCATGACTGTCGCCACGCCGACTTTGGCGCCGTGCAGGATCGCCGGTCGCCCTTCCCGCAGCAGCTTCATCTCCCAGTAGTGCGAGGTGTGGTGCTCAGCGCCGGACGCAGGGCGCGATTCGCCAAAGTCCAACATGCAGTAGCCTGACTCCAGCAGTGCATCAAACAGGCGGCTGATCGCCTGTGGTTGGCCGCGTCCGATGCCATCCACGTTGTCGATGCAGATTTGCACGGCGTCGAGCGTGCGCTGCGCAATTGTCTCGTCATAGGGTTCGTTCCACAGCAGCCTGCCCAACCGCCAGTCGGCAATCGAGGTCAGCTTACCGAGCATGTCGCCAAAGCCGGCGGCGATCATCGTCTGTGGCGCGCGCGCCAGCGTGTTGATGTCGGCAAAGATGGCGTAGGGCGCCTGGCAATAGACCGACACTTTGACGCCGTGAATGATCAACGGTGCGCCGATCGAGGCAAAGCCATCCACCGAAGGCGCGGTCGGCACGGACAAAAACTGGCTGTGCGTGCGATGGCTGGCAAAGCGGGTGATGTCGGTTAATGTGCCAGAGCCGACGGCGATGTAGGTGCGCGCTTCGCCGCCTGCTGCAATCAGCACGTCGAAGATGTGGGCGGCGTCGGCGATCACCTCGTCGTTGGTGAAAACGATCTGCTTGAGATCGAACCCCGCGGCGCGCAACGCATCCTCCACCACTTGCCCCTGTACGGCAAAGGTGTGTTTGTCTGCCACCAAAAAGAGCTTTGTGAGGTTGTGCGCGCGACAAAAGTCAACAAGATGTTCGACGGCGTGGTCGTCGATGGTGACGGCCTGAGGACGGTAGGTCATGATCAGTTCTTCCTTTCGCTGATCTGCAGTGCGCGCACCAGGTAGGATAACATCGTGAAGCCGGCCTCCTCCGCCGTGTGGCCATAGGTGACAATGCCATCTTCATGCCCGGCCATGCCAAAAATGTGCTTCTGCGGCAGGTCGCTTTCGGCATAGAGCCGTCTGACCTCCGCCGCCATTTCGGGCGTGCCGTAGGGGACATTTGCCGTCATCGGCACCCCCAATGCCTCCGCATTGTGCCAGATTTCGGGCGAGTGCGCGTGCACGACCCAGAGAATCTGACTGTCGAGCGCGTAGACTGCGCCGTGCGTCAACGCCTCCGACGAGGGCTTGACCGGCCCCTGCGCCGCCAGCCAGTTTTCCTCCGGGTGACAGGCGGTCACCACGACATAATCGTCGGGCGTCAGCTCGGCCTTGCCGCCCGTCTGTGTGCCAGTGATGACAAACGGATGGCGCCCGTCTGCGCGCACAATTGTATCCAGCCGGTGGCTGATGTTTCCATAACCATAGCCGCCATACAGGTCTGGGTTCTGACCGATTAACCGGGCCAGCACCATTAACTTGCGCCAGGCGTTCAGCTCGCTGATCTGCGCCGCTGGCAGCGCAGGCGCCGGGGTGTACTCGCATTGATATTTGACGACACCTTCTTGGATGGTCATACTCGCCTACCGTTGTTTTGTGTGTGAATGTAATCACCAGTAAATCGTTGAACTGCGGAGAGTGTGTGCGGCGATCTCATCGTTGGCTTGATGTTGGGTGAAGCGGGCGTCACCATATTGTGTAGAGGCGTTCGCTATGCTATTCCACCAGCGCAGGCAGCTCGCTCAGGCGTTCGATGGCAAAGGTGGGGGGAATCGTCATGCGCGCGACGTCGGCGCGCGTGCTTACGCCGGACAGGGCAACGGCTGTGAGCATGCCGGCATTTTGCCCCATAGCGATGTCGGTCTCCAGCCGGTCGCCTACCATCATGCAGCGTTCTGCTGGTAGTCCCAGACGTTCCAACGCCACCGCCATGGTCAACGTGGAGGGTTTGCCGGCAAGCAGCTGTAATTTACGCCCGGTCATGGTTTCCAGCGCCGCGATCGTGCCACCAGCGTCGGGGATGGCGCCACCAGGCATCGGGCAGGTCTTGTCACCGTTGGTAGCGTAAAAATAGGCGCCGCGCATCAACGCCTGGTATGCTGTGTTGAGTTTGCGATAGTCCAGCGTGCGATCAAAGGCGACAATCACAGCGTCGATGCCGGTTGGGTCGATAACTTCCTTCGGGTTCTGATCGGCGAACTCCTCCACGATGGTGAGACCGTGCCCACGCAACTCAGCGCGCAATGCCTCCTCACCGATCACGTAGTAGCGTAGTTCCGGCTGATGATGCGCCAGATGATGCCCTAGCACATAGCCCGATGTGATCACGTCTTCCGGTGGGGTGGGGATGCCTAGCCGGGTCAGCTTGGCAGCGTATTTTGTGCGCGGCTCCAGTGGCTTGTTGCTAACAAACAGCACGCGCTTGCCGCGCTGACGTAGTTCGGCTATGCCTTCGACGCTACCAGGCAGCGCCGCCTCACCGAGATAGACCGTGCCGTCCAGGTCGAAGACGAAGCCATCGCACCGTACACCCATCTGTATCAACCCTTCCCTTGTTGACGCGTTGCGCACCGAGATGCCATTGGTTCAGGCTGTCTAGGGAGGCAAAAAAATTCAGAAAATGAAATTTATTGCAAAAAGGATAGCATGGCGTCGTTGATTTGTCAAGCCTTACTGTCCTATCGACTCATTGACATCACTTGTGCTGCGTGGTATCCTGTTTGCAAAAAATTGCACAATCTGAAGGTTTGTCTGAGTTTGTGCCGGATTCGTGAGATGTGAGGCGACGATGAACGAGCGCGATGATCTGCTGGCAATGGTGGCCAGTCTGTACTATAAGTTGCATCAGGGGCAGGCTGAAATTGCCCAGCGCCTGGGCGTCTCGACCTCGAAGGTGTCGCGCCTGCTCAAGGAAGCCTGGGAACGTGGCGTGATCGAAGTGCAGATCAAGACGCCGATCCCACGTGACTTTGCGCTGGAGACGCAGTTTGTTACTCGTTTTTCTTTGACTGACGCGCTGATCCTGGATGCGAAACCGGATCATGACGAGGCCAGCCTGGTCGCCGCCGCCGGGCAATTGGCTGCTGTCTATCTGCAACGGATCATCTCCGATCTGCCCGATGGGGCGACGATCGGGGTGGCGTGGGGGACGGGCGTCCACGCGACTGTCAATGCATTACCCAATAACCCGGGGCGTCAGCTCGATGTCGTGCAGCTGATGGGCGGCGTGGGCGCGCTGGTGGTCGATGGGCCAGACCTGGCGCGCATGGTGGCGGCCAAGTTGGGTGGGCGCCACTACGACCTGCATGCGCCGGTGTTGGTGGAACGACCAGAAGTGCGCGAGTTGTTTCTTGCTGAGCCAACCGTGCGCGAAGGCATTCGCCGTGCGCGGTCGGTGCAGTTGGCGATCACTGGCATCGGTTCAGTGGATGAACGCGATTCCAGTTTTCTGCGCGCTGGCTTGCTGACACGCGCCGATCTCTCCATGTTGCGCAGTTTGGGCGCTGTTGGCGAAATGGCCGGGCGCTTTTTTGATGCCAAAGGACAGACTGACGGCATCGAGCTGAATCGCCGTGTGATCGGCGTGGAATTGGAAGACCTGCGCCGGGTTCCCAAAGTCATCGCCGTAGCGCGTGGACTGACGAAGGTTCCTGCGATTCTGGGCGCGCTGCGCGGTCGCTACCTGAGTGTGCTGGCAACCGATGCCACCACCGCACGCGCGGTGATAACGCTGGCGGATGAAGAGGCAGAGGGATAGCGGTCAAGGCGCCGCCGCTGTCTGCATCACGATTGTCCAGAGCATGGCAATCCCGAAAAGCGCAGCGAGCACGCCGCCTGCACCGTTGATGGCGCGAAAGAAGCCTGCGGTCAGCCAGTCCGGGTGTTGTGCGGCCAGCCAGGCGATCAGTCCACTCCACAACGTCGCTCCCAACACAACGCCGACAAAGAACGCACTGTACTCTAGCAGGAGCGGCTGCGCCGTCATCGACAGGATGGTGGCCGTCGCTACACCCACCCAGAAGCCCAGCGCATAGGGGTTGCGGAGGGTGATGCGCGCTCCAGCTTGATAGCCAGCAAGGTTGCCGCTTGCATCCTGGCGCGGGGTTGCACCTTGCCGGGCGTCTATCAATGCGCCCCACGCCAGACGCAGAAAAAAGAAGCTGCCTACGATGCTGAAGATCACGCGCAGCGGCTCGATCTGACTTGCCAGCGCCACGACCCCCAATGCTGCCGCCAACCATAGCGCATCGCCGGTCAACGCCCCACTCATGATGGCGAAAGCTGCACCAAAGCCGCGCTGTCGTCCCTGGCTGATAGCGGTCGCCGTTGCCACAGTTTGTTGTGAATAGAAGATGAAACCGATCAGGATTGCGACGAGCGACAGTATCATGTTGAACCTCCGTTTCAGGTCGTGTAGATGGCAAGATCAACGCCAGCCTGTGCAGACAGCGGGATTTAGCTGAGGACGCGGCGTAATACCTCCATGCCTCGCGCCACCAGCGCCGGGTCTGCCTGGCTGCCCATGTGCCCGATGCGAAACACCCTACCCGCCAGGTCACCATAGTTGCCGCCAACCGCCATACCATGCGCCCGCAGCGCCCGATCCAGATCACGCCATGTCCAGTTGGCTGGAACATAGGCGGCCGTCACCGTTGGCGAGTTGAATGCTTCTTGCGCCGGAAAGAGGCGCACGCCCATCTCGGTGAGAGCATGCCGACAAGCTGCTGCCACTGTTGCATGACGCTGATAGACCTGCTCCAGCCCCTCGGTCAACAAGCGATCGAGTGAAATCTCCAGAGCCGCCAGTGCGCCCCAGTTGTGCGTGTAGGGCAGATACTTGTGCGCCGGACCGGTGCGCCAGGGCGCCAACGCGTCGTAGCCGGCGTATCCAACAGCCGCGATGACTTCCCAGGCGCGGTCGCTAACGGTCACCATTGCCAGGTCGGGGGGCAGGCTCAACACCTTTTGGCTGCCCAGCAAACCCAAGTCGATGGCGCAGCGATCCACTTCGACGGGGGCACCGCCGCCGCTGGCGACAAAATCCACGTAGAAGAGCGCATCGACCTCGCGGCAAATTTGGCCAAGTTCAGCGAGCGGGTTGAGCGTGCCGCTGGGCGTTTCACAATGCACGGCTGTCACTAGTTTGGGGCGGAAACGATGCGCCGCTTCCCACACTGCCTGCGGATCGGCGATGGCGTCGAATGGAAACCCAACGACCTCAACAGTGGCGCCGAGCTGTTGCGCCATCTCACCGATGCCATAACCAAACAGCCCCGTAGCCACCGCCAGCACCCGGTCACCGGGCTTGACGACGCTTTTGAGCGCTCCCCATAGCGCCAGCATCCCTTCGCCAGTCTGGATCGTCACCTGCGTGCTGGCGCCCAAGACGCTCTGGAGTTTTTGTGCACAGCGATCGTAAAGCGCAAAGAATTCCTCTTCCAGGTCGGCGCTGGGGTAGTCGATGGCGTAGGCGGCGCGGACAGCCTCTGGCACCGACACCGGTCCCGGCACGAGTGGAATCTGGTAAATTTGCATATTGGCGTCCCCCCTGATTCACGGTAACATGCAGTCATAGGTCGCTAAAGTCAACAGGTGTAATGAAGTCAACAGGTGTAATGGTACTACGAAAACCCTGCAACGCACGATGAGCACAATCGCCGTCACGACCAATCGCAAGCAGTTTCTCTCTGGTCCCTTTGGCGCCGGCAAGACAACGGTGGCGCTGGCGCATCTACAACAGTTGCTGCGCCAGGAACGTGTGCGTGGCGATGACATTCTGGTGTTGTTGCCGCAGCGGTCATTGGCTGCACCCTATCACGCTGCGCTGCACGCGGCAGCGCTCCCACCTGGCCCAACTGTGCGCGTGACAACCTTCGCCAGCCTAGCGCAACAGGCAGTTGAGCTGTATTGGCCTCTGTTGGCCTCCACCGCCGGTTTTGCTGATCCCAGTCGCGAGCCGACATTTCTGACGCTGGAGACCAGTCAGTATCACATGGCGCCGCTGGTCGATGCTGCGGATGAAGCGGGCGCCTTCGATGGCGTGCGCGTCGAACGCGCACGCGTGGTGAGCCAGGTGCTCGACAACCTCAACAAGGCAGCGCTGCAAGGGTTGAGCATTGATGACGCCTATGCACGCCTGGAGTTGGCAGCGCCTCTTGGTGAACAGCGCGCCGCGCGCCTGAACGCCCTCCGCTCGGCGCGCAAGATCAGCCATGAGTTTCGCGCGCTCTGTTTGCGTGAAACCTTGCTCGATTTTAGCCTGCAGATCACACTTTTCAACACGCATGTGCTCACCAATCCATGGAGCCGCACTCATCTTTTTCGCACCCACCGCCATCTGATCTATGACAATGTCGAAGAGGACACCTATAGCGCCCATCGGCTGGTGGCGGCGTGGCTGCCCCAATTAGAGAGCGCGTTGCTCATCAGCGATGACGACGGCGGCTATCGCACCTTCCTGGGCGCCGACCCCGATGGCGTCGCCGCGTTGCGTGAGCGCTGCGATGACATGCTCACCCTGCCCGGCTCGTTTGTGATGCAGCCCGGCGTCGCACGCCTTGCCCACCGTGTGGCCGCAATTTTCTCTCCTGGACAGCGAGGCGCTGAAGTCACTGCAACTCTCGGCGCACCAGAGCGAGGAGCGTCTGCCCTCGTTACCTCCGCCGAGACGTTCCGTTTCTACCCACAAATGGTGGCATGGGCGGCGGAGCAGATTCGTCGGTTGGTGCAGGAGCAGGGCGTGGCTCCCGGTGAGATCGCTGTGCTAGCGCCTTTTGTCAGCGACGCGCTGCGTTTCAGTCTGCAGACCGCCCTGGAGCGCCATAATATCGCCCTGGCTACCCATCGCCCAAGCCGCGCCCTGCAGGACGAGCCAGCCGCGCGCACCCTGTTGACGCTGGCGCGATTGGCGCATCCTTTCTGGGGGATGGCGCCCGCGCCACCCGATGTCACACTGGCGTTAGCGATGGCGATTGATGATCTCGACCCGGTGCGCGCTACATTGCTATCGGCCATCGTTTACCCGCCACGCCGCCGCGACAATGAATTGGGACGTTTCGCCACCCTCACCGAGGAAGTGCGACAGCGCATCTCCTACACCGCCGGCGAACGCTATGATCATCTGCGCGCCTGGCTCTACGCCTATCGCGCTGAAGGCGCCAACCTGCCCCTTGATCAATTCTTTGCCCGTCTCTTCGGCGAGGTGCTTAGCCAGCCGGGTTTTGGTTTTCACGCCAACCGCGATGCCGCGCGCGTTGCCAGTCAGCTGGTGGAGTCGGCGCGCAAGTTCCGTTGGGCGCTTGAAGGCAAAGACGCCGATGCGCGGGAGCAAGACAATGTCCGCTTTGGCCGTTCCTATGTTCAGCTGGCGGAGAGCGGCGTCGTGGGCGCCCTCTATCTTCCAGGCTGGCGTACGCCGGAAGATGCGGTTTTTCTGGCGCCTGCCTACACTTTCCTCCTGCGCAATCGCCCGGTTGATATCCAATTTTGGCTCGACGTTGGTTCCACCGGCTGGTGGGAGCGCCTCTATCAACCCCTCACCCACCCCTTTGTGCTGTCAGCTCGCTGGCCACTCACCGCTGCCTGGACAGACCGCGATGAGTATCTCACGCGCCAGGAGACGACGCGTCGCTTGCTGCTTGGGCTGTTGCGGCGCACGCGTCGTCAGGTCTATCTTGGCGCTAGTGATTATAGCGAAAGCGGCTACGAGCAGCGCGGACCTCTGCTGGGAATTGTAAATCAACTTTTAATGAATAAATAGCGTAATTGCATATAAATATGCAAAATTACGGGGTTGTAAGCCGACAAATGTTGTAGTATACTTAATTTGTCGTATCGCAGCAACGGCATAACGCAAGGTAGCTTTCTTTTCATCCGCCTTTCTATAGAACCGTTGCCTGTTTCGCCCCCGTGTTTATGCCTCGCTGCTGGTCATTCACTCGCCTGGTGATGTGTACAGATGACCGATGTTGGATGGAACGTCTGCCCTGATACTAGCGAGGGGCATGACTCAATCGATCAAAAAAATGCGACTATATAATCACACTATCTCAAGAGGAGACACACAATGAAACCCATCACACGCTTCGCACAACTCATTGCCGGTTCTATGTTGGTTGTATGTGTTTTGTTGCTCAACACTGTGCCTGCACAGGCTGGCGGCATCTGGGCTGACAACCTGCCGAAGGGTGGCATCTGGGCGGACAACCTGCCGAAGGGTGGCATCTGGGCGGA